>ENA-OQDW01000409-OQDW01000409.1-human-gut-metagenome-genome-assembly--contig:-NODE-409-length-18065-cov-1.651801_pt1 | contig 18065 bp, 19 predicted proteins | sample MGYA00242784_ERZ504613 | MGnify/ENA primary metagenome ERZ504613 (study PRJEB26092, sample SAMD00036330) | human gut metagenome | host: Homo sapiens | study: EMG produced TPA metagenomics assembly of... | reverse complement strand
TTGTACCGCCCAAGTAAGAGAAAAAAGCAATCCCTGTTTTCTCATTTTTTTACATTAATTTTTGTTAAATGTTTAACGATAAGTTGCTTCTTTTATTCCTAAATGATAGAATATAATCAGAAATTTGCAAATAATAAGATTTTTGCCATAAACATGCAAGACTATAATTGATATTCACAGGAGAAAAAATATGTCATTTATCAGTGTATTTGATGTTATGGGGCCGAACATGATCGGTCCTTCAAGTTCACATACCGCAGGTGCGGCGCGTATTTCCTATCTTGCCCAGAAAAATGATCGAAGGCCCGTTAAAGAGAGCCGACTTCATCCTGTACGGCTCTTTTGCAAAAACTTACCATGGTCACGGTACTGACCGAGCTCTGCTGGGTGGTATTATGGGATTCTCTACTGATGATATGCGCATCCGAAATTCTTTTGATATTGCTCATGAAAAAGGTCTGAAATTCTCTTTCACTCCAAATGAGCAGGAAACAGATATTCATCCGAACACCGTAGATATCTGCATGGAAAATGAAAAAGGCCAGAAAATGACCGTACGCGGCGAATCCCTTGGAGGAGGCAAGGTCCGTATTGTAGATATCAATCACGTACAGGTAGACTTTACAGGCGAGTACAGTGCAGTAATCGTGATTCATCAGGACACTCCCGGCGTTGTGGCCTATATTACCAAATGCCTGAGTGACCGCAATATCAATATTGCATTTATGCGTCTGTTCCGTGAAAGCAAGGGAGAGATTGCTTATACAATCGTAGAATCTGACGGCAAACTTCCTGAGAATATCGTTCCTGCGATTCGCGAGAACCCGAATATTCATGAAGTTATGATTGTACAGATGTAAAGAAAGGAGGATTTTTATCATGGATTTTAAAAATGCAAATGAACTCTTAGCACTCTGTGAAGAAAAAAATCTTCCTATCTCAGAGATTATGCGTATCCGTGAGATTGAGCTTGGCGAAACAGCCTCTGAGATTGTAAATAAAAAAATGACACGAGTACTGGGAATTATGAAAGATGCTGCTTTCTCACCAATCAGACAGCCGGTAAAATCTATGGGTGGTCTGATCGGCGGCGAAGCCAGAAAGCTGAGTCTCCACGCGCAGGAGAAAAAAGGTCTCTGCGGAAATCTGCTTCAGAAGGCAATTACTTATGCTATGGCTACACTGGAAACGAATGCCTCCATGGGGCTGATCGTGGCCTCTCCTACTGCCGGTTCTGCCGGAATCGTACCGGGCTGATGCTGGCAATGCAGGAACATTATCAATTCTCTGATGAAGAGATTATACGGGCATTATTTAACGCAAGTGCCATTGGTTATCTGGCAATGCGAAATGCAACTGTTGCAGGTGCGGTAGCGGATGCCAGGCCGAGGTAGGGGTTGCATCTGCAATGGCTGCATCTGCTGCTGTAGAGCTGATGGGAGGTTCACCGAAAGAATGTACTTTTGCTGCATCTACTGTTCTTATGAACATGCTCGGTCTGGTATGCGATCCGGTCGGCGGTCTGGTAGAATATCCATGTCAGAACAGAAATGCTGCAGGTGTGGCAAACGCTATAATTGCCGCAGAAATGGCTCTCGCAGGAATCCCGCAGTTGATTCCTCTGGACGAAATGATCCAGACGATGTTTACCGTGGGTAAAAAGCTTCCTGCAGAACTGCGTGAAACTGCTATGGGAGGATGCGCTACTACGCCCTCTGCATGTAAAGCATGCCATATATGCAGTTAACAGGCTGACAAATAAAAAACTGTCTCTGTAATGCACCTATTTTCTACGTATAATGTGCATATACAGGACAGTTTTTTATTATTTTTCCAGCTTTGCCAGCACTTTTGATGTAAAATGTGTATCGAAAAACTGAACAAAAGGTCCGAATCCAAATGCACTGACCAGTGTTCCCAGTCCGACGATTCCCCCTGCAAGCCAACACACCAGTGCACTGATCGCATCATTAGATACTCTGCACCAGAAATACGGAATTTTCGGCCATTTTTCTGTCATGATCAGAGAAATACTGTCATATGGTGCAACTCCCTGTTTCGGAAGCTGGTACATGGAAATTCCAAGGCTTGTTATGATAACTCCAATAAATACGGTAACCACCTGCATTGCCATCTGATCCGGTGCATCGATCACAGATGTGATCAGGTTATAGAAAAATGTAACAAAATATCCAAGGAATAACGCATTTATGATCGTTCCCAATCCGATAAGCTTTCTTCCCCAGATAATTTCTATTACAAAAAATCCCAGATTCAGAAGAATTAAAAAACGGGCATATTCAATTCCCACACATTCTGCCAGTGCCATCACCATTCCGCTGAAAGGGTCATTTCCAAGTCCGGAAAGTTTAAATATCGCAATTCCCAAACCAAGGATTATATTTCCAATCAACATTACGACCACATACTTCCAGTTTATTTTTCTGATCCATTCACTCATCTCTTTTTCCTCCGTAAAATTAACTCTTTCTATCATATCAGACAGTAAAATACTTTACAATATTCTTTCTGTAAATTGTTTTCCACTATTTTATTGTGATTTTGGCATATTCATGCCAAAACACCTCGCGGGATAGTGGTATGTGAACAGTTACAAAACTACTTGATTTACTCCGTGAATATGACTATAATGAGAAAAACGTATATAGTGTATATACACCCTTCTATACATAATAAAAACAGGAGAAAGTAATCTATGGAAAAGTTTAAAGCATTTCTCAAACGCAAAGACATCGAAATCTCCATAAAACGTTATGGAATCGATGCCCTTGGTGCCATGGCGCAGGGTCTTTTCTGCTCCCTGCTGATTGGTACGATCATCAACACACTTGGAACACAGTTTCATATTTCATTTCTGACCACTGCTGTGGCAACTGTAAACGACACCCAGTATACCGTAGGCTCTCTGGCATCTGCAATGAGTGGTCCTGCCATGGCTGTTGCCATCGGCTATGCGCTACATTGTCCGCCGTTGGTGTTGTTTTCACTGATCACTGTTGGCTTTGCATCTAACGCATTAGGCGGTGCAGGCGGACCGCTGGCTGTATTATTTGTAGCCATCTTCGCTTCCGAAATCGGAAAAGCAGTATCTAAGGAAACCAAAATTGATATTCTGGTCACTCCACTTGTCACGATCGGTGTAGGTGTTGCCCTGTCCGCGTGGTGGGCTCCGGCACTTGGAAGTGCAGCGATGAAAGTGGGAAATATTATTATGTGGGCAACCAACCTGCAGCCGTTCCTGATGGGAATCCTTGTTTCTGTATTTGTGGGTATTGCACTGACACTTCCTATCTCATCTGCCGCAATCTGTGCTGCGCTTGGCCTTACCGGACTTGCCGGAGGAGCTGCTGTAGCAGGCTGCTGTGCACAAATGGTAGGTTTCGCAGTAATGTCCTTCCGCGAAAACAAATGGGGTGGTCTTGTTTCTCAGGGAATCGGAACATCCATGCTCCAGATGGGAAATATCGTAAAAAATCCACGCATCTGGATTGCACCGATCCTTACTTCTGCCATCACCGGACCTCTTGCAACCTGTCTGTTCAAACTTCAGATGAACGGTACTCCGGTTTCTTCCGGTATGGGTACCTGTGGTTTCGTAGGACAGATTGGTGTCTACACCGGATGGATGAATGATATCGCCGCAGGAACAAAAACAGCTGTCACAGGCTGGGACTGGGCCGGACTTTTGCTGATTTCCTTTATCCTGCCTGCAATCCTGTGTCCGCTCATCAACATGTTTATCCGTAAGCTTGGATGGGTGAAAGACGGGGATATGACACTTTCATAAGCAAAAACAGCTGCGTTACCTGTCAATTGAAACTGTTACTTGATAAAAATTTCAGCTAACAGTTTCAATGGTAACACAGCTGCTTTTTATTTTTCCACTTCCGTATATTGATTTCCCTGAGGATCACTCAAATTGTCATCCACATAAATTTTTCATCCCTTTGGAAATCGCCTTTCAGTGATAAGATTTTTATATTCGTACTTCTTCATCCATTTTAAGCAATGCACTCTTAGCCAGCTGATCCGCCTCTTCATTGTAGTGATTGCCTGTATGGGCTGCTATTTTACAAAAAGAAATCTTTATTTTCTTTCCTGCTTCCTGCATATGGGCTGCGTATTTGCTGGTCAGTGGTGTTTTTGCTCTCCATACACCTGTTACCCATTTCTCTACCCCTTCATAATCATAGCGGATTTCCACAGCCGGATATTTGTTTTCTATCGCCCAGTTTACTGCAGTCATAGAACCAAGCATCTCCCCTGCCACATTCCGGATGGCAACTCCTGCAGGATCGCTTCCGCTGCCTGATTTGCGGACTTCCTGTCCGTCCGGTGTAAGGATCACACAGCCAAAAGCATATCTGCCAATACTTTTCTCAAAGCTTCCGTCCACATAGGCAATGACCATATTTTCAGGTACTTCCACGATTCCTGCCGCCTCTTTTGCTTTATCACCGGATACATTTCCTGTTGTCTCCATGTTCAGAAAAGCCAATGCTTCCTCTTTCTCTATAAATCCCCGAAACTCAGCTCCTGAATATCCGCTTACTGCCTTCTGGCACTCCGCCCATGTAGCAAAAAGTCCTGTTTTATGTCCCTTGCGTACTGCATATATTTTCTTCTTTGCCATAAAATCCTCCTGAACAAACAATCAATATTTTGACTCACATTACTTTACTATATTTTGATTAATACTATATAATCTTTCTTTCTATCAGGCAAGTTATACAATGGAAATTTCTCAAAAAAATAACGTGCAGATACATTTTGAAATCGAGATAAACCTTCAAGCCTGAAGTTATCTGTCGACTTCAATGTTTCTGCACGTTTTTTATAATAGCAGATATTTTAATCATTACCTTCTGTTAACCTGTAGCAATTACATAAAATACTGCATTCCTCTTTATCTGAATTTATAAAGCCTTATGATACAATTCCACAATATCCTGCTTTCTGGAGGATCTTGGATTTACTGCAATATTTCCGCTCTTCATGGCGTCATCTGCCATGGCATCAATCTTGCTTTCAATCTCCTCATCAGAAATCTCTTCTCCCTTCTTTGCCTGGCGGATGGCTGTGGTCAGGTCTTCCGGGATTCCGATATCTTCGTTTAATTCCCTGATGGCATCCACCAACATCAGTGGTTCGAATTCATCCTCATATGCAGGGATCGGACTGATATAATTATAAATCTTCAGATATCTGCCATGATCTGCCAGCGCATTATATTCTGCAATCACAGGGAGAAGAACTGCATTTGCCACTCCATGTGCTACATTAAAGAAAGCACTTACCGGATGACTCATGGCATGGACATTTCCAAGTCTTGCAAAGGAAAAGGCGATTCCTGCAAAAAGAGAGCCTGTAAGCATTGCTTCTGCTGCCTCCAGATCTGTACGTCTTGCCACAAAACGGCGGATATTTCCACCGATCAGCTCCATTGCTTTCTCTGCCATTGCGTCAGAAAAAGGAGATGCTGCTGTGGAAACATAAGCCTCCTCCGCATGAATAAATGCATCGATTCCGCAGGCTGCTGCCACAGATGCCGGAGCAGATGTGAGAAGTTCAGGATCCAGGATCGCATATGCAGGAAGAAGTTCATAACTGAATACCGTCAGCTTATAATCTCTGCTGTGGTCAGTGATAACAGAAAATGCCGTAACCTCTGAGCCGGTTCCCGCAGTAGTCGGGATTGCGATCAGCGGAACAATTTTTCCGGGAACCTTATGCGCCCCTTCATATTCTGTAATGCTTCCGCCATATTTAGCCGTGACTCCCACTGCCTTTGCCACATCCATAGGTGATCCTCCACCCAGTGCTACAATGAAATCTGCACCGGATTCCTTATACGCCTCTGTCGCTTTTTCTACTGTGGTAACAGATGGGTTTGCTTCCACATCTGTAAAAATATCCACTTCCATTCCGGCGTCTTTCAGATAATCCGCCGCCTTATCCACAACTCCCATTTTCCGGAGAGTTGGTCCTGAGATCAGCATTGCATGAGAACCTCCAAGCTTTTTGGCACATTCCGGAAGCTTTGCCAGAGTACCAGCACCGACTGTAATATTCTGAGGAATAAAAAATTCAAATGGATTCATTAATTTCTGCCTCTTTTCCTGTATTTTTTTCAACAATTTTTTCAATATTGCAATGTGCAGGGCATCTACCCTGCACAAATTCAAACTCTGTTACCCAAAATAATTCCAAGCAATAATTGCCATTGTCGTTTATAGCGTTATGCCATAGAGGAAAGTACCTGTCAATAGCCGCATCGATTACCACAGCAAGCTCTTCATCATCAGCCTCCGGCATAAGACTTGCTGCATCCTCATCAGAGATCAGTTCAATAAGTTTACCAAAATCTTCTTTATATTTACGTTTACAGATCGCATAAAATACAACTCCAAGTAAACTCCAGCTACCTACCATAAGCCATTCCTGAAATACCAGACTTCCACCGGAACCCGGAATACAGTAAACCAGAAGCATCAGCCCTGACATGACTACTGCCATAAAGCCTACAAATTTGTAGTAACCTACTTTGTAAGGTCTTGCCATATCCGGTTCCTTTTACGAAGGATCAGGAAAGAGATAGAGACCATACAGTATGCAAGGCAGCATCCGAAGTTACCTGCATCACAGATCCAGACCATCATTGTTCTTCCTGCAAAAGGAGCCAGCATAGTCAGGGCACCGATCAGATACAGAGAATTAACCGGAGTTTTGTGCTTCGGATGAAGCTTTGCAAAAAACGGAGGAATCATGTAGGATTCTGCCATAGAGTACATGGCACGAGAACCGCCAAGGAGGAAGGAGTTCCATGATGTAATAATACCACACATTCCACCTACAATGATAACCTTGGCCATAACCTTTGTCCCGAAAGCCTTGGCCATGGCATCTGCCGTTACAAGTCCTGTTCCCTGCTGAAACTCAATGATCTCTGCCGGATTCAGGATAAAACCTACTGCAAGAATCACCAGTGAGTAAAATACAACAGCCAGCACAACAGAGAGGATCATCATTTTACCGATTTTTTTCAGCGGAACATTAATCTCCTCTGCTGCCTGTGGGATAACATCAAAACCAATAAAGAAAAACGGAGTGATAACTGCAACCTTAATAATACTTTTCATTGCTTCACCGGTACCGTTTCCAACAAACATCTGTCCCTGAAGATTATCCACACTTCCTGTAACCACAGAAGCCACGATCAGAATAATTCCGGCACCGCCGATAATACAGGTAAGAACAGTCTGCAGAACTGCCGCAGTCTTTGCTCCATTAATGTTAATTATCATAATAAGAAAAGCAATCACAATCGCCACGATCAACCAGGATGCATAAACATCAAAGCCTGCAACTGTATAGAGATATCCTTTCAGAAATCCCGGCCACAGATAGGTGATGATTGTGGGAAACGCACATGCCTCAAAGCAGGCAACACTTACATATCCAAGAATGATCGCCCAGGTGCAGATAAAAGAACCTGTAGAGCCATTGCCCTGTAGCTGAATACATGCTCACCACCACACTGAGGCATGGCTGCTGTAAGCTCTGCGTAAGTCAGACCTACGAAGAAGATCATGATTCCACCGATTGCAAATGCAATAGCTGCACCAAGCACACCACCGGATTCAATCCAGTTACCGGAAGAAACTACCCAGCCCCAGCCGATCATGGCGCCAAATGCAATTACAAGTATGTCCCATGCACCAAGTACTTTGTCAAATTCAGATGTTTTCTGTTCCATAGGTCAGACCTCCTTTTTTCCGTATTTTTTGCGATCAGGTCTTCCAGATATTCTGCTGTTCCCTGAATTCCCAGAAAATCACTGTTAATAAGAATATCCCTGTTATGTCTGTCACCACGGTTACTTCCTGTCAGTGCCAGATGTCTCTTATGATAACGTTCATCCTTCTCATCCAGCAGAAGCTTTGCATCCTTTTCCGAGAGATTATGACTTTCCATAATGTTGTGGACGCGAACATCATTAGGTGCATAAATAAATGCTCTCACCAGCTGGATTCCTTCTGTATCTTTCAGAATATAATCTGCAGACCGTCCTATGATCACGCAGGCTTCTTTCTGAGCCAGCTTCCGGATAATCTGCTTCTGTACATGAATGGCGCGGTCTGTCAGATCCGCATATTTGGAAAAGGAACCTCTCACATCACCCTGTGCACCTTTACCTGCGATGGTTCCGCCTTCCTCTACTCTGTCCATAATATCTGTAGGGATGCCTACCTCTTTGATAATCTCATCCACAAGATCACGATCATAAAACTTAATCCCCAGATCCTGTGCAATCTTCTTACCGATGGCATTGCCCTTGGCTCCATATTCGCAGCCAATCGTAATTACCAGATGTTTCATGCTCTTCCCTCTCACACTCAAATTTTTATCAGATTCTCAAACATTCGAAATCCGCTGATTTACTACGTAAATCGCTACTTTCTCATGTTTGGCAGGTCCCAAGTTCAAAAGTCTTATCGTGCAGGCACGAACGACTTTTTGACCTTTGGGCCCTGATATCATAAAAGGGCGCACGAATATAATTCGTGACGCCCTTGTCCTTACTGTATCACTCCGTTGCCGGATTTTTATTTTTCCAGAGATTTAATTGTATCTTCGATGATTGCTACAGCTTTGTCGCACTCTTCTTCTGTAACAATAAGCGGTGGGATCATACGGATGATATGCGCTCCGATAGCTGTGATCAGAAGATGTCTGTCAAGACAACCATGTTTTACATCCACTCCGCCGATAGTATCATCAAATTCCACACCTACCAGAAGTCCCTGATGTCTTACTTCTTTTACATGAGGAAGCTTCTCAAGCTTAGCTGCAAAGTAATCGCCAACCTTCTTTGCATTTCCAGCCAAATCTCTGTCCAGAAGCTCATTCACCTCAGCCAGTGCAGCTGCACAACTTACCGGATGTCCGCCGAATGTAGTTCCATGGGAACCAGCTGTGAAAGCTTTGGCAACCTCTGCTGTTGCACAGATGGCACCGATCGGCATTCCACCGCCCAGAGCCTTTGCCATAGATACGATATCCGGTTTGATACCATAATTCATATAGGACATAACAGCACCTGTTCTGCACCATCCTGTCTGTACCTCATCGATCAGAAGAAGCATATCGTTCTCATCACAGAATTTACGAAGTCCCTGCATGAATTCCATTGTTGCAGGATGTACGCCACCCTCGCCCTGTACAGGCTCAACCATAATGGCAATTGTGTTCTCTGTACATGCATCCTTGAAAGCCTGAAGGTCATTGTACGGTGCATAGGAGAAACCATAAGTCATAGGTCCGAATCCAACCTGGCATCCATTACCCGGCTGACCTGTTGCAGACATGGCACCAAAGGTTCTTCCATGGAATCCCATCTTTGCAGTTACGATATGATAACGGTTTGGACCATACTTTTCAATACCATATTTACGGGCCATTTTGATCATTGCCTCGTTAGCCTCTGTACCAGAGTTCTGATAGAAAATCTTGTCCATTCCGATTGTTTCACAGACTTTCTCAGCAAGCAGCGCCTGCGGGATTGTGTATGGATAGTTGAATGTATGCATAATATCATCTAACTGATCCTTTGCAGCAGCTACAACCTTAGGGTTACAGTTTCCTGCGCTGTTTACTGCAATACCAGCATAAAAATCAAGATATGGAGTTTTATTCTCATCATAAATGTACATGCCCTCTGCTGTCTCTGCAAGGAAATCAAATCTCTCATAAGTCTCGATCATGTACTTGTTTACTTTGTCCTTAATGTCCTGAAAAGTTAATCCTGTGTCTTTTAATTTCATAGCTGTGCCCTCCTGCATCCTTAAGATAATAAAAAAAGCAAAGACAAACTGACCCGTATGGGTAAGCGCCTTTGCTCAACTTTTTCTGTGTATTATTTTGTACATCCTTACAATATCACTGCCCTTATGATTTGTCAACATGTTTTTTTGAACATTTACATTTTTTTACAGAAAGATCGTTACTGAGAACGGAGTGAACAGTAATGTTCTCCTTATTGTATATCCAATATTTCCTGCATATTCATGCGATATTATAAAGGTTTCTCAACAATTCATAACAACACAGCCTCTTCATGAAATGGCAGACTGACAAACCATTACATACATCCTTTCTTTTCAGATATTCATTTCCTGGTGTATCTTTTTCATTATTTTGTGCATTATATTGTACATTTTACACTCATACTTCGGATAAAATCACCTGCTTCACTACTCAGTTCTACACTATGGTAATCCACCAATCATACAAGGGAGAATCCCGCAAACAGGATTCTCCACCTGCGGCAGACCGCTTCAGCAACAAAACTCCTGATACAACTGCATCAATGATAATCCAGAAAAAAACAGGTACAGCAGGCTTTCTCCTTCCCTGTGTTCCGATAGACATGCTCCTGATCCGTTTCAAACTTAAACACCTGATCTCTGTGGATTTCATACTTCTCACCATGACATTCCAGAGTAAGCACACCCTCCATAACAGCCAGATATTCTCTTGTCTTCTCCCCATGGCTGCCACTGATATAAACACCACCCGGTTCCACCTCGATCCGGTACACCTCCACCAGACGGGTATCCTCATAAGGCAGACAGTCCATACCCTGTACTGTCCTGCTATCTCCTTGGTAGGAACCAGTTCTGCCGGTGTCACCAGACAACAGTCCACTCTCGGCGGCTGTATCAGCTCCTGAAACTCTATCCTCAGACCACTTGTAATCTTCCCCAGCACACCCAGAGAAGGATTGGCAGTCCCTCTCTCAATCTGAGCCAGCATACTCTTACTCACCCCCGTCTGCTCAGACACCTGATCCAGACTCATACTCTTGGATTTCCGAATCCTCTTCAGATTCACCGCCACATTGTTTGATAAATAATCCATATGTCCCCTCCTTCCAAACAACTGTACTATTTCTTTTTTATATCAGCAATATAGAAATCTGTCAATTACATTACTGTTCACTCCGTTCTCAGTAACGTAGCCAAAATTCATTCAGGAACATAAATTTTATAGCAATTATCCAAAACCCGGTTGACAATTTCCTCTCTATAAATGTATAATGTAACCCAAGAAAACATTTGTCCACCCTATTCGGACAATGAATATCCCTATATCAGCCAAATGCCATGACAGGGAGGAGTACACAACCCCGGGAAGCACAGAGAGAAAGCGGTCGGTGCGAGCTTTCGTGAACGAATTGTGGAAGTAGCCCCCGAGCAGTGAACCAAACCGTATATCCCGTCTGATCCACAAGACCTGAACGGACATGCCAAGTAGGCTTCAACGTCAGTTCCACGTTACAGGAACACAGTATATCAGTACTGACAAAGTGCAGAGCCAGACTCTGAATACAGGTGGTACCGCGGAAACATTTTCGCCCTGGGCAAACAAGCCCAGGGCGTTTTTTACTATATTTAGATATCAGGGTCAAAATACCTTTTGACCCTAACATCATTTACATCTGTCACATCAAACCCGCCACCCCACACTCGGCAGAATCAGCGCAGCGCCATTCTGCCCCACCCTGTATTCGCCAATACACAGCTCGGAAATTTATTTGTTTTCGGGTGCATTTGCAGGAGTCGTAGTAACTCTTAGTGCCTGGAAATCTGCGTTGTTCAGAAAAATCTCACTGTCTGAGCCGCATCTGCGGCGAGTTTGAGATTTTTCTGAACGGTTTTAGCAGATTTTCAGACACTTAGAGTTCCTAGACCCCGAAACCGCACCCGAAAACAAATAAATTTCCGAGCGTCCTATACACATACACAAAGGAGGTTTACCCAAATATGAAACAAATATCCGGCAACAAACTCTTAGTCAAAGCCTTAAAAGAAGAAGGCGTAGAATACCTCTTCGGCTACCCCGGAGCCTGTACCATCGACATCAGTGACGAACTCTACAAACAGGACGACGTCAAAATCATCCTCCCCCGTCACGAACAGGCCCTTGTCCACGAAGCAGACGCCTACGCCAGAACCACCGGCAAAGTCGGCGTATGTCTGGTAACCAGCGGTCCCGGAGCAACCAACCTTGTAACAGGACTTGCAACCGCCAACTATGACAGCGTACCTCTTGTATGCTTCACCGGCCAGGTAGCCCGCCACCTCATCGGCAACGATGCATTTCAGGAAGTAGACATCGTAGGAATCACCAGAAGCATCACCAAATACGGTGTTACTGTCCGCAGACGTGAAGACCTGGGACGTATCATCAAAGAAGCCTTCTACATTGCCCGCACCGGCCGTCCTGGACCTGTCCTTATCGACCTTCCAAAGGACGTAATGGCAGAACTTGGCAGCGCTGAATATCCTAAAAATGTAAACATCCGCGGATACAAACCAAACACAGATGTCCACATCGGCCAGCTCAAACGTGCCATCAAACTTTTAAATAAAGCAAAACGTCCCTTATTCCTTGCAGGCGGCGGTGTAGTAATCTCCCGCGCCCACGAAATCTTCCGGGAAGTAGTAGAAAAAACAAAAGTACCGGTTGTCACAACCGTAATGGGCAAAGGTTCCATTCCTACTGACCATCCGCTTTATATCGGAAACCTCGGCATGCATGGTGCCTATGCAGCAAACATGGCAGTCAGCAACTGCGATGTGCTGTTCTCCATCGGAACCAGATTCAATGACAGAATCACCGGAAAACTTCATGAATTTGCACCACATGCCCAGATTATCCACATTGATATTGATACAGCATCCATTTCCCGAAACATTCAGGTGGATATCCCCATTGTTGCTGATGCAAAAGAGGCTATCACCAAAATGAACGAATACGTCCAGGAATGTTCAACGGACAAGTGGCTTAACCTGATCAAAAACTGGAAAGAAGAGCATCCGCTTAAAATGCGTCCAAATGATCTTTTAAGTCCGATGGATATCCTGAAAGAGATCAACGAACAATTTGAGAACAGTATTATCGTAACAGATGTAGGACAGCATCAGATGCTTGTCTCCCAGTATGCGGAAATCACAGAGGGCAAACAGATGATCATGTCCGGTGGTCTGGGAACAATGGGCTATGGTCTTCCAGGCGGCATCGGAGCCAAAATCGGAAATCCCGACAGACCTGTCATCGTTATCTCCGGTGACGGCGGTGTGCAGATGAACATTCAGGAGCTTGCAACTGCAGTTCTGGAAGAACTTCCTGTTATCCTGTGCATCTTTAACAATGAATACCTTGGAATGGTACGCCAGTGGCAGAAACTCTTCTACGGTAAACGCTACGCCATGACCAACCTGCGCGCCGGAGCACTTTCCCGCCGCACAGAGGGCATGGAATATCCACAGTACACGCCGGATTTCATCAAACTTGCAGAGAGCTACAGGGCAAAAGGAATCCGTGTCACAAAGAAAGAGGAAATTGCAGCAGCCTTCGAGGAAGCAAAAAAGAACACAAAGGCACCTACAGTAATTGAATTCATCATTGACCCTGAGGAAATGGTTTATCCTATGATCAAACCAGGCGGAACTCTGGAAGATATGATTATGGACTGTTGATCAGGAGGAAAATTATTATGGATAAAGGAATGAAAAAAAGATGGATTTCTCTCTATGTTGAGAACCAGGTAGGTGTTCTGTCCAAAATCTCCGGACTTTTCTCCGGAAAAAGCTACAATCTGGACAGTCTTACTGTAGGAACCACCGAGGACCCCACAGTATCTCGAATGACGATCGCAACTGTCAGTGATGATGAAACTTTTGAGCAGATCAAAAAACAGTTGAACCGTATGATCGAGGTTATTAAGGTTATTGATTTCACAGACGTATTTGTCCGCATGAAAGAGATTCTGTATATTAAGGTTTTTAACTGTTCCAAAGAAGATAAGGTTGAACTGTTTCAGATTGCCGAAACCTTCAAGGCAAAGGTCATTGACTATGGCAAAGACAGCCTGCTCCTGGAATTTGTCCAGACAGCAACCAAGAATGACGCAGTAGTGAAACTGATCAAGGAAGAATTTCACAGAATTGAAGTGGTACGCGGTGGAAGCGTTGGAATTGAATCCATCAGCATGATGGAACGCTAAATCTCATAATCAATATTTTTACAGGATATAGAAACACCTCTATATCCTGTATTTATTTTCAAACATACTATAAAATATTGCAGTTTTTAATCAAATGTGTTATTGTTTACGGGAGCGTTATTCGAAAGAAAATGCATCTGATTTCCACATCTGACAGTCTGGTGGATAAAGTCATCCACTTCACAGTCTGGTTAAATTTGTGAGGCGACCTGTAAGGCGTCTACACACCGGAAACTTTTACCGGAAGATATTTCTTGTTTCATATCTTTTGTTCTGATGTATATTTTTCATAACGCCTGATCCCCATACTCTAAACTGTCTGAAAAGCAGGGGACGCATTGCGCCGTTTTATCAGACCAAAAGGAGAATTCATATGAACACAACAACAACTACTACAACAGCTGCCGCAAAAAGAAGCAGCACTCTTTACATGGTAGAGCTGGCTATGATGATTGCCATTATTCTGCTCATGTCCTTTACCCCGCTGGGCTACCTTCGTACTCCCGGCTTATCCATCACTCTTCTCACCATCCCGGTAGCTGTAGGAGCTATCATCCTCGGACCGAAAGGTGGTGCTGTATGCGGACTTGCTTTCGGTGCAACCAGCTTCTATATGGCTGTCACAGGAAGTTCAGCTTTCGCTGCCGCACTTTTTAACATTAATCCATTTGGCACTTTTATTGTATGTATCGTGGCACGTGTACTGGAAGGATGGATCACAGGACTTATTTTTGCAGCATTATATAAATCACCGGCGAAGAAATTTTCCCATTACGTTGCTTCACTGGCATGCCCATTACTGAATACTTTCTTCTTCATGGGCTTTTTATGTCTCTTCTTCTACAACACAGATTACATTCAGGGTATTGTTTCCAGTCTTGGAGTAAGCAATCCTGTTGTCTTCGTTGCTGCTTTTGTGGGCGTTCAGGGACTGATCGAAGCGGGCTTCTGCTTTGTAGTGGGAAGCATCGTTTCCAAGGCACTTTCTGTGGCACTGAAACGTGCATAATCTTTAAAAGAACAGCCGTTTACCAAACAACCCTGACTACATTGTCACTGTAGTCAGGATTTTTTTATCCGGCACATTTAAAGCAGGAATCCTACCTGATTCGGTTAATACAAAGGAGATTTTTATGTCATTATTAAAAGAGATTTCTATTACAGATCTTTCAAATTTACGCATCGGTCATGCTTCCGATTATAATGCCCAGACCGGGGTAACCGTTCTTTACTTCCCACTGGGTGCAAAGGTTGGCTGTGATATCAGCGGTGGCGGTCCTGCTTCCAGGGAAACTCCTCTCACCTCTCCTGTCACTGCCGACAATCCCATCAATGCTATTGTCTTGTCCGGAGGTTCTGCCTATGGACTAGCTGCTGCTGACGGTGTGATGAACTATCTGGAATCACAAAATATCGGTTATAACACCGGTGCAGCCCTGGTTCCTCTTGTATGCCAGTCCTGTATCTATGACCTCTCTTACGGAGATCCTAAAATACGTCCAACTGCAAAAATGGGCGAAGAAGCCTGCCGTCAGGCATTTGCAGGAACAGATGCCAGAACCGGGAATATCGGCGCAGGTACCGGTGCAACTGTGGGAAAACTTTACGGTATGAAACAATCCATGAAGTCAGGTCTTGGTATTGCCGCTGTATCTGTGAAAAATTTCCAGATGGCCGCAATTGTCGTTGTCAATGCACTGGGAGATATCTTCAGTCCACAAAATGGTCAGAAAATTGCAGGGCTGAAAACACCTGACAGAAGCGGGTTTCTGGACAGTGTCCACGAATTATACCGCTTTATGACACCTCATGACCAGTTTACCGGCAATACCACCATCGGAGCTGTAATCACCAATGGGGCATTTTCAAAGGCTGAACTGAATAAAATTGCCTCTATGACCCGCTGTGCCTATGCCAGATGCATCAATCCTGTAGCAACTATGGCTGACGGTGATTCCATCTATGCTGCCAGCATTGGCAATGTTTCTGTGGATATCAACATGGTGGAACTCTCGCCGCAGAAGTCATGGCTCAGGCTATCCAGAATGCCATTCATACTTCCCGAATCCCGGATGAAGAATTTTTTGAAATATGTATAACAGTCCGCTATAAAAGCGCAGAGAAAAAGTATCATCTCTGCGCTTTTATTCTTCCTGTCTGTCTTCATTTTTCATCTGTGCTCTGGTTTTTCTCCAAGCCAGAGCTGTACATTTGCTTCCCGTTCCCTTGCCAGATCACCAATAGTACGGATTCCCTGATTCAGAAGCTTCTGCTCGTAGGCTTTTCCCAGAAATAACAGGTTACGGACAGGAAGTGGCCACATTTTCTCCGGTATTTCGTCCGGGAACAGCGTGTGTACTCTGTCCGTTTCTTTGGATTTCCTCCCACACAGGAGGGAATCTCCCTGAGATCCGGCAGCCCCTGGCTTACCCTTCTGGCTGACTCCCAGGAAAGAAATGCGCTGTTTACATCAATATGAAAAATTAATCGTTCCATACTTTTTAATATATCTCAATCATATTTTCGCAGACTTCCAATCATCTTAATCCCCATTATCATCAACACAGGGAAAATCAGTGCCGCAAAGATTCCAAGTTTCAGATTATCATTCAGTGCTCCTGAAATCATCCCCACATAGGTTGGTCCGGATGAACATCCCACATCTCCAGCAAGGGCAAGGAGAGCAAACAAGGCTGTTCCGCCACGCTTTACTGAGGCAGCCGCCATGCTGAAGGTTCCCGGCCACATAATACCTACAGACAAACCGCAAACCGCACATCCAAGGATTCCCAACGCAGGTACCGGGATAAATGCGATCATCAGATAGGAAACCATGCACAGAACTGCACTGTATTGCATAAAGCGTTCCAGATTGATTTTATCTCCAAATTTCCCATAAAATGCCCTTGAACTTCCCATAAGAATTGCAAACGCCATGGGACCTGCCAGATCTCCGATAGTTTTATTGATTCCAAAGCTTTTCTCAGCCAGATAGAAGCCCACTGGCTTACCGCCTGCTCACTGGCTCCTGCACAGAGCATCATTAACATCAGAACCCAGAAGATTTTTTTCTTAAAAAGCTCTCCCATAGTCAGCCCCTTTTCACCCTCATCCAGCAGTGGAGCAATGGGAACTCTGGTAAAAAGGATTCCATTTGCAATGGGAATCAATGCCCACACCAGCGCCATATATTTCCAGTTTGCAATCCCGAAAATACGAAAGAATAATGTAGAAAGAAGTACCACTCCCACATGTCCCCAACAGTAAAAGGAATGAAGGAGACTCATTGCTTTTTCCTTATTATCTGTAGGGCAGGCTTCCACCACAGGACTTACCAGCACCTCCAGCAATCCGCCTCCGATGGCATAGATCATAACTGCAATGAGAAGTCCCACAAACGGATTTCCCAGGCACTCCGGCAATACTGTGAGCAAAATCAGGCCTGCAGCCGCCATTGCATGTGCCAGGATCATAGATGCACGATAACCTATTCTGTCCACAAATCCAATCGATGCCAGATCTACCAGCAACTGGATCCCGAAATTAAAAGTAACCAGAAGTGTGATCTTCTGCAGCGAAATCCCGTAACTGCCCTGAAATGTCAGAAACAGCAGAGGAACGAAATTGTTCACAATCGGCCTGCACTACATATCCGATAAACAGGCCTGCACTGTTCTGTTGTAATTTGTTTTCATCCGATGTTATATCCTCCAATCTGAAATTTATTAAGCTGACATCATTCAGACATTGACCTACCAAACTTCTATATCTCCACAGTTCTAATAGATTTCTATCCGTCAATAATGACAGTGTATCACAGATTCTCTCCTTTTTCTTTCATTATCTTTTGAAAATCCCATAAATTTTTATATTATTTTGACTTTTTCCCTATAACAATTCTATAAAATCCCAAAAGTAATACCCACATCCGATTCCAAATATTTCCCGCAAAAAAAGATGTGCACCATACCAT
>ENA-OQDW01000408-OQDW01000408.1-human-gut-metagenome-genome-assembly--contig:-NODE-408-length-18092-cov-1.622599_pt1 | contig 18092 bp, 30 predicted proteins | sample MGYA00242784_ERZ504613 | MGnify/ENA primary metagenome ERZ504613 (study PRJEB26092, sample SAMD00036330) | human gut metagenome | host: Homo sapiens | study: EMG produced TPA metagenomics assembly of... | reverse complement strand
CTGGAATTTAAGGTTATGTATTGTCATGAATCGTCTTGATATTCCAGAAAATTCATTCTGCTGGAAGCTGTCGTGCAGATATACGGGAACAAGTCCGGTCTGCCAGTCATGACAGTGTATAATATCCGGTCTGAATCCGATAACCGGAAGAACTGACAGTACAGCTTTGGAGAAGAATGCAAATTTCTCCAGATCCCATGTTCCTCCATCATACGGTTTGGGTCCGCTGAAATAGTATTCATTGTCAATAAAATAAAACTGAATTCCATTCGTAACTCCATGTGCATGATTCCTACATAGCAGTTCTTATATCCAAGATCCATATAGAAATGTGTGATATAGTTCATTTTATCTTTCCATTCCTGTTTCATACAGGCATATTTCGGTAAGATCACACGAATATCAAAATATCGTTTATCAAAATATTTCGGCAATGAGCAGCTACATCTGCCAGACCTCCTGTTTTGATAATGGTACAGCTTCAGATGTTGCAAATAAAATATTTTTCATGCGAAAAACCCTCCTTGGTAGCCTTTATTGAATAATTATACTCCAAACTATGACTATTGGAAAGAGCGATTTTTATATTCCAGTCTGATTTTATCTGCAATCAGAGCAATAAATTCTGAATTTGTGGGTTTCCCTTTTCCTGTACTGACTGTGTAACCGAATAATTCATCTATTGTGTCCATTTTTCCTCTGCTCCAGGCAACTTCAATGGCGTGTCTGATAGCCCGTTCCACTCTGCTGGCTGTTGTCTGATGTTTCTTTGCAATCGTAGGATACAGTATCTTGGTAATGGAATTGAGCATCTCCATGTCATTAACTGACAGGATGATGGCGTCACGCAGATACTGATATCCTTTAATATGTGCAGGCACTCCAATCTCATGAATGATATTTGTCACGTCTGTTTCCAGATTTCTCACAGGTACCGGATTGTCTTCTGTCCTTTCAGGCTGCCGCCCGATCTGACGTATTCTTCTCTCGCTGGCTCTGCGCACATGTTTGATACGATTAAGCAGCATCTGATTATCGAAAGGCTTCAGGATATAATAATCTGCCCCTAAGTTAAATGCATTTTCTGTAATACGTTCCTGACCGACTGCCGAAACTACGATAAATGATGGGATCTTTTTGAGACTTTTGTCATTGGCAAATTTCTCCATTACTGCCAGTCCGTCCATTTTCGGCATAATAATATCCAGAACCACAACGTCCGGTTCCTTTTCACGTATAATATTACAGATTTCTTCTCCGTTATGCGTCTTTTCCCACAAGTTCCAGATCTTTGTCTTCTTCTATTATCTGACCAAGTACTTCCACCATTTTCTCATTATCATCTGCAATTGCCACATTTAATTTTTCCATAAATTTCACTCCTCCCCCATTTTTCAATAAATCTCTTTTCTTTTTCGGTTCATCACATATTATAGAGGAATGCTTACGGAAAAATCAAGACACAGAGGGAAATTTGTCCTATTTTATGTCGACAGCTTTGGTGATTCTTTTTTCTTTATTTTCATTTTTCACAGGCATCTGATATATTTCGACAATAATCAGATTTTTGTTTCATAATCCTGATCATCCATTAAAAGAGTCTTTCTGTATTTTTCAGCATATTTTCAATAAAGATTCCATATCCGCTGGAAGCATCCTGAACAAATACATGAGTTACCGCACCAATGATTTTTCCATTCTGGATAACCGGGCTTCCGCTGAGCCCCTGTACAATCCCTCCTGTAGCTTCCAGAAGTTCTTTATCTGTCACCTTTATCACAAAACTTTTGTTGGTATCTTCATGATTCAAATCTATTTTTCTGATCTCTGCATCATATTCTTTTACCTCGCCATCTGCACTGCAGAGAATTGTGGCTGTTCCAATCTTCACTTCCTGCTTATACGCAGCCGGCATTTTCTTTAAAGTGATCGCATCATCTGCAATCCCTGTGAACTGACCATAAATTCCGTTTCTGCTGTTTGCTTCGATAGTTCCAAGAATATTTCTGTCATCATAGCAGATGTATCCTGCAAGTTCGCCAGGATTGCCTTTACTTCCTTTGTTAATCGCAAGAATCCGGGCTTTATACAAAGCTCCGTTTCGGATATTCAGAAGCTGGGCAGTGTCTATATCACTGATTCCATGGCCAAGGGCACCATAATTACCATTCTGATCTACGTAGGTAAGCGTTCCTATCCCCTGCGTATCATCTCTTACCCAGATTCCAAGTTTATAGTCTCCTTTTTTGTCTTTTACAGGAGTTACAGATACAGGAATACTCTCTCCTTTACGGCTTATCCCCAGTGTAACTTCGCTGCCATCAAGTTCTGAGATGTCATCTATCAGTTCTCTTTTTGTAGAGATTTTTTCTCCGTTAAATGAGATAATGTAATCTCCCTGTCTGATAATATTTCTCGCAGGCTCCTCTGTCTCACCATTCCGATTCTGAATTTCACCGGTGTCAATCACCAGAACACCTTCTGTTTGCATATAAATCCCTATGGTGCTTCCGCTGACATAAATTTCCTGATCATCTGCAGGTGTTACTTTTATTTCTTTAAATGGAATATAACCCAAAAGTTTACAGGGCAGAATATAGCTCCATCCTGCGAAACAGTAACTGCTTTTTCAAATGTAACAAACGGTGTTGACAAAACTTCTGTGACATCTTCTGTTTTTTTGCCTCTGGAAATCTGAATTTCGTCAGGTATCTTTCTGTCCAGATATCTGTAACCTGATATCAGCATCACCAACAGATCCAGCACAAGACAACAGATGACAAAAAGTCTGTATTTTCTTTTGTTCATTGTTATGCACATCCTTTCATTCTGTATTTATGAAATTCTGTAACTGTGAAATTGCCATAAAACACTTCCCATCACAGTAAACCCGAAAGGTACAAAAATAAGAGAGAACAATCCGTCACAAAGATTATCCTCTCTTAGTATGTGGTCAATTATTTTATTTAAATCTTGTATTTTTTTGTTTCTGTGCCAATTCTTTCATCTCTTTCGCATTCTCAAAAACTGCAGGTGTAATTTCTGCACCACCTAACAGTCTTGCCAGTTCGCGGATGGAATCATGTTCTTTAAGCACATGAATCTGGGTAATAGTCTCAGTTCCCTGCAGATGTTTTTCAATTTCAAAATGACTGTCTGCCATAGCTGCAATCTGCGGCAGATGCGTGATGCAGAGTACCTGATGATGCTGTCCGATCACTGCCATCTTTCAGAGACTTCTGTGCAGTTCTTCCACTGATACCAGTATCGATCTCATCGAAGATCAATGTCTCAATCTCATCTCTGTCTGCAAGGATTGCCTTTAATGCAAGCATGATTCGAGACAACTCACCGCCGGATACGATCTGTCCCAGTGGCTTCAGAGTTTCTCCAGGATTTGTAGAAATGAGATACTGGATATCATCGGTTCCATTATCTGTGTAGTTTTTCTTTTTCCGGAAATCAATGGCAAAATTCACATCCAGGAAGTTTAAATCCTTCAATCCCTGAATAATCTTCTGCTCAAGCTGTTTACTGTATTCTTTACGGATTTCTGCTAATTCATCCGACTTTTTCTCAAGAATATTTTCCAGTTCTCTGAGATGCTCCTTTAATTCCTGTAAATTTTCTTCATATTTATGTAATTTTTCCAGTTTTTCTTCCTGAAGTTTGCGATATGTGAAAATTTCCTCAATGGTACGTCCATATTTTGCCTTCAGTCCATTGATCAGATCCAGTCTTCTCTCTGTCTCATAAAACTCTCCTTCATCAAAGGTCAGCTCGTCCAGATAAGCGGATAATTCTCTGTTAAAATCATTCAGAAGACCGTCTACAGAAGTAAGTGTCTCTGCAAGAGGTGTAAGCTCCGGATCATACTGTGTTACATGAGAGAATTCCTTTAATGCCTCTCCGACAGTCTCTCCGGCGCCTTCCTTGCTTTCATAGCCTGTGAGATTATGTACAAGCTGCAGGGAGTCAACGATGAGTTTTGCATTGCTCATTTTTCTGTACCGGGCTTCCAGTTCCTCATCCTCTCCCCGGCTGCAGATTTGCTTTCTCGATTTCTTTGATCTCAAACTCCAGAAAAGCCAGCTCACGATTCCTCTGCTCCTCATTCATATTCATGGAACCAAGTTCTGTTTTGCATTTGCTGTATTCTTTATATGCCAGAGATACTTCTCCTTTGCAGGAAGGATTTTTTCTTTTCCATATGCATCCAGGATTGCAAGCTGCTTATCCTGATACAGAAGTGACTGATGCTCGTGCTGTCCATGGATATCCAAAAGGCATGCAGCAGCGGCCTTCATCTGACCTACAGTACTTGTCTCTCCATTAATCTTGTTGATGCTTCTTCCATCCATGATTTTTCTGGACAGAAGTACCTGTCCATCTTCCGGACAGATATCCAGTGCTTTCAGTGTCTCCAGTGCTTTCTCATTTTCTACCTGAAAAAGCAACTCCACAAGTGCATAGGATGCATTTTCCCTTATCATATTTTTAGAAGTTTTTGCACCCAGGATCAGCTGCATAGACCCCAGAAGGATAGATTTACCTGCTCCGGTCTCACCGGTCAGGATATTCAGTCCGGGACCAAATTCTACTTCTATTTCTTCTATCAGTGCAAGATTTTTCACATGCAGATGAGCTAACATTTATTGCCTCCATAATCAAGTCATTTGTAATGTTAAAAGTTCAGGATCGTAACTGCAAAGGTATTGAGCAGTTACTCGTGGGATCACTTATTCAATCTGACAAAACTTCTCAGTTTCTCTGCTGCTCCCAGTGCCATGTCTGCAGTCTTTGCAACACACATAATAGTGTCATCACCTGCAATACATCCCAGTATTTCCGGCCATTTCAACGCATCCAGGCTGCTGCCACGCCCATGGCCATTCCGGAAACGGTTTTGATCACAATGATATTCTGTCCCACATCAATAGAAAGCAGGGTATCTTCCAGTACTCTTGTATATTTTTCTCCAAGACTTCCTGATTCATTATTAATAATTGCATAACGGGACTTTCCGTCCTTTCCTGCCACTTTTGTCAGCTTGAGAGCACGAATATCTCTGGATACAGTCGCCTGTGTCACCTTAAATCCTGCCTCATTAAGTCTGGAGGCCAGCTCTTCCTGTGTATCAATATCATACTGATGAATCAGTTCAATAATTTTCTCATGTCTCGCAACTTTCACCTTATTTCCTCCTGCTGATCAGCTGTCTCTCATCTTCCGGCGCAATACCTCAACAAAACTTAAATGGTTCAGCTTCAGAATCTTTGTCTTTACATCTGCCCGCCGGATCTGAATGCAGTCACCGGTGACCATGGGGATAAATGTATCTCCGTCAAAAGATGCGATTCCCTTTTCACAGTCACAGTGTCTTCCTTTTCCTATCTCTACAGTGATCACATCCTGCGCAGGAAAAATAATGCTTCTTGTATTCAGCGTGTGTGGTGCTATGGGAGTCATGATCGTCATGGCGGCATTGGGCGATACAATAGGTCCTCCCGCTGACAGACTGTATCCGGTAGATCCGGTAGGTGTTGAAATAATAATTCCATCAGCATTATAAGAATTAAGATAAACATCATTTACATAATTCTTAAACCGGACCACGCGGAGATGACCGTCTCTGCCGATCACAATGTCATTCAATGCAATATCCTGTCCGATCAGTTTTCTGCCGCGGTACACCCTTCCTTCCAGCATCATGCGTTCTTCTACCTCGTAATCATCCGCCATCAGCTGATCCAGAGCACTGTACAGAGAGGTCTGATTCACTTCTGCAAGAAACCCAGATTTCCCAGATTGATTCCAAGAAGAGGAATTTCCTTATGCACCACATCCCTTGCTGCCTGAAGAAGTGTGCCATCTCCTCCCAGAACAATAATACACTGTGTATCGTCCGGAACCTTATCAGGATCTGTATAATGAAAGGAACCCTCATGTTTCCTTTCTGCCTGCTGTACTTCACAGTTTTTGTGATGTGTTTTCAGATAATCTGCGATTTTTTCTGTGATTTCAAGTTTTTTATCCTTGTCACTGTTTGTAATAATATAAAACCTGTCCATAGTTTCTTCCTGACTCAGCCTTTTTAATCCAACTGTCCATGAGCCTCTGCCACAACAGCTTCTACAGATACCTTCAGGCTGTCGGTAACCCCGGTACCTTCCGGATGTTTTTTCAGATGAAGAAGATATTCGATATTTCCTTCCGGTCCTTTAATTGGCGAAAAAGAAAGATGACATGGCTCCATAAAAATACTCATGGCATAATCGCGCACTTTTTCGATCACTTCCTGATGAACAGCAGGATCTCTTACAACCCCCTTCTTTCCGACTTTCTCTCTCCCCGCCTCAAACTGCGGCTTGATCAGACATACGATCTCACCCTCATCTGTAAGGAGATTTCTTACAGGAAGCAGTACTTTTGTAAGAGAAATAAAGGACACATCAATTGATGAAAAATCTGCCGGTTCTCCCAAATCCTCCGGTACCACATAGCGGATATTGGTTTTCTCCATACAGACTACACGCGGATCGTTACGAAGCTTCCAGTCAAGCTGTCCATATCCTACATCAATGGAATAAACTTTTACTGCCCCGTTCTGTAACATACAATCTGTAAACCCTCCGGTGGACGCACCTACATCCATACAGACCTTACTATCCAATGTGACATCAAAGTTTTTCATAGCTTTTTCAAGTTTCAGCCCACCGCGGCTTACATACGGAAGAGTGTTTCCTCTGACCTCAATCTTTACAGTCTCCGGGAACATGGTTCCCGCCTTATCTTCTTTCTGACCATCAACATATACATCGCCTGCCATGATGAATGCCTTTGCTTTCTCGCGGATGGTGCAAGGGCACGTTCCATCATAAGCATATCCAAACGTTTCTTCATTGCTCTCTTAATTCCTCACTATCTTCTATTGCCTGTCTGATGTCTTCCACTCCAAGTCCAATCCGGCTGCGCAGGCTTTCTACATTTCCCTGGGGTACGAAACGATCCCAGACAGCTGCCGACAACACTCTTATTTCCGGATGACAGGCTTCCATATAAGCAGACACATGCTCTCCGTATCCGCCGCTTTTCACATTCTCTTCTACTGTCACAAACAGACTGTGATCCTTTGCCAGTTCATCAAGAAGATCCACATCCAGTGGTTTCACAAATCTGGCATTTACAAAAGTAGGATCATAGCCGTCATCTTTCAGTCCTTTACAGATTTCCATGCAGGACGGGATCATACTTCCCACTCCCAGCACAGCAATTTTTTTTCCTTTGCGGATAATCTCACTTCTGCATATTCCACAGGTGCCTGATATTCCTGAAGCCCCTGATGCGCACTGCCTCTCGGATAGCGGATTGCAATCGGTCCGTCAAAGCTTACCGCAAATGCAAGCATCTCTTCCAGTTCTCTGTCATTCTTCGGTGCCAGAACAGTCATATTCGGCATCATGGACAAATAAGACAGATCAAAGCAGCCCTGATGCGTCTCCCCGTCTGCGCCTACAAGCCCTGCCCTGTCAATAGCAAAAATCACATGAAGCTTCTGCATACATACATCATGCAGGATCTGATCTACAGCACGCTGCAGAAAAGATGAATAGATGGCAACAACAGGAACCAGGCCGCCAAGAGCCAGACCCGCCGCAAAACTCACCGCATGTTCCTCTGCGATTCCCACATCAAAAAATCTGTCCGGAAATCTCCTGGAAAATTCCACAAGTCCGGTTCCATCCGGCATGGCTGCGGTAATAGCTGTCAGTTTTTTATTTTTCTCACCAAGAGAGACCAGTGCTTTGGAAAAAACATCTGTATAACCCGGCACTGTTTTCTTCTGAAGTACCCGGCCTGTTTTAATATCAAAAGGACCTGTTCCATGAAACCTGTCCGGACGGGCACTTGCAGGTTCGTATCCTCTGCCTTTCTTTGTCAGGACATGAACAACTACCGGTCCCTCTACCCGTTTTGCTTCATTAAAGAGTTTCATCATCTGACGCATATTATGACCATCAACAGGTCCCAGATATGTCAGTCCCATATTTTCAAACAGCATTCCCGGAATAAAAAGCTGCTTGACACTGCTTTTGGTTTTTCTCATAGTATCTACCAGAGCAGTCCCTACCTTCGGAACCTTCTTCAGTGCCTTTGTCACACCCATCTTCATTCCTGTATAAGCTTCTGCAGTTCTCAGTGCACTCAGATAAGTGGACATGCCTCCTACATTTCTGGAAATGGACATATTATTGTCATTTATGATAATAATAAAATTTGTCTTTAACTCTGCAGCATTATTTAATGCCTCATACGCCATTCCTCCGGTGAGAGCACCATCTCCGATCACAGAAACCACATGATGCTTCTGTCCCAGAATATCTCTGGCATGCACATATCCCAGTCCTGCCGAAATTGAATTGGAACTGTGTCCTGCATCATATGCATCACAGGGGCTCTCACTTCTCTTAGGAAACCGCTTAATCCACCTTCCTGTCGCAGATTCTTAATTCATCTTTTCTTCCGGTAAGAATCTTATGTGTATATGCCTGATGTCCCACATCCCAGATTAGTTTGTCTTCCGGAAAATCCAGCACATTATGAAGAGCCAGAGTCAGTTCCACTACTCCCAGATTTGAAGCAAGATGTCCGCCTGTCCGACTTACTGACCGGATTAAAAAGTCCCTGATCTCCGCTGCCAGAGGCTCGAAATCTTCCAATGGTATCTTATGGATATCATTGGGTTTCTTAATCTTTTCCAGAATCATTTGTATCCTTCCTTTATTTTCTGCGGTTTATTAATTTTTCAATTAACAAATACAGAAACTCGTTATTTTTATTCAGACTCTTCAGCAGATCGATTGCCTTTTCTGAGAGTTCTTCCACCTGTTCAGCAGCCTTCTCTGTTCCAAAAAGAGTCACATAAGTAACTTTATTATTCTTCTCATCACTGTGTACAGGTTTTCCCAGTTCTTCTGCAGTGCTGGTCACATCCAGAATATCATCCTGAATCTGGAAAGCCAGTCCTATATTTCCGGCAGCTTTCTCCACTGCAGATACTTCCTGCTCATTTGCTCCTGCAAGAATTGCGCCTGTCATCATGGAGGCTTCGATCAATGCTGACGTCTTATTTCTGTAAATATAGTCAAGCATCTCTTTTTCAAGGGGCTTTCCGTCATTTTCCACATCAACACTTTGTCCTCCAAGCATTCCATGAATGCCTGTTTTCTGTGAGACCACTCTCAACGCATGGATTACCCGATCCCTGCTCTTTTGTCAGGACAAATGACCTGAAACATGGTTTCGTATGCGTAATTAAGCAGCGCAACACCGCTTAACACCCCCATGGCTTCCCCATATACCTTATGTGTAGTCAGTCTGCCGCGCCTGTAATCATCATCATCAAGTGCAGGAAGATCGTCATGGATCAGGGAATGAGTATGGATCATCTCCATTCCTGCCATAAACGGTTTTACAACTTCTTCCTTACCATCAAACAGGCGATATGTCTCCCGGATCAACATTGGCCGAAGGCGCTTGCCTCCTGCCAGCATACTGTAATTCATAGCCTGAGCCATTGTTCCGGCGAATCCCGTCTCTGCAGGCAGAAAGCTTCTGATCACTTTCTCTGTTTCTTCCGTTCTCTTTGCTAATTCATCTTGAAAATTCACTAAATGTACCATCCTCATTAAGCTGCAGCATTTTCTTCTCCACTGTATCCAGCTTCCCGCTGCAAAGTTTCAAAAGTTCCATGCCCTGTCTGTACAGTATAAAAGAGTCCTCCAGCGATGTGTCTCTGTTTTCCAGTTTTTCAGCCAGCAGATCCAGTTCTGCAAACATCTCTTCCAGAGATTTCTCCTCCTGTAACTGCTCACAGTTTTCTTTCTTCGCCATAGATTCTCTCCTCCTTCACCGTACCTGTAACATCTGCTTCTATCGTACCGTCTGTCACAGATATATAAATGGTATCCCCATTTTGTACCTGTTCTACACTTGTCAATGTCTTTTTATATTTATCTGCCACATAAGAATATCCCTGATTCAGTTTCTTTAAAGGGGAAAGTCCTGCAAAACGTTCCAGATAAACAGACAATCTGTGTCTCTCATCCTGAAGTTTCCTGTTCATTCCATTTTGTACAGCATTCTCCAGATCTGCCAGACGCTGTCTCTGCTCCCGCAGCCTGTTCTCCGGACTCAGATAAGCAAATTTTGTCTGAAAATGCTCCAGTCTGCTGCGGTACAGATCCATTTTACCACTCATTGCACGATATAACCGCTGCCTGTAAATACTTACTGCTTCAATCACACTTCTGTAATCATCCACCGCAAGCTCTGCCGCAGCAGAAGGAGTAGGAGCTCGCAGATCAGCAGCGAAATCAGCAATTGTAAAATCCGTTTCATGACCTACTGCGGAAATAATGGGTGTACTGCACTCAAAAATAGCTCTGGCCACGATTTCTTCATTAAACGCCCAGAGATCTTCAATAGAGCCACCGCCTCTTCCCACAATGATCACATCCACATCTGTCTTATCAAGCATCTGTATTCCTTTTACAATACTTTCTGCCGCACCCGCCCCCTGTACAAGAGCCGGATATAAAATAATCTGTAAATAGGGATTTCTTCGATAGGAAATATTGCGGATATCCTGAACAGCCGCACCTGTCGGTGCAGTTACCACACCCAGACGTCTGATAAATCTCGGAATGGGCTGTTTGTACTCCTGTGCAAACATTCCCATATCTTCCAGTTCCTGCTTCAATGCAAGATATCTCTCATACAGAATTCCTGCACCTTCCAGGGTAATCTCCTTTGCATACATCTGATAGCGCCGTCGCGTTCATATACATCCACACTCCCGCCAACGATCACCTTATCGCCATTTTCATGGCAAATGCAAGTCCCCGTCTGTGCCCGGCAAACATCACACAATTCAATGTTCCTGTCTCATCTTTCAGGGAAAAATAGATGTGTCCGCTTGTATGATATTTACAATTGGACACCTCGCCTTTTACATAAATCTTCTGCAGTAAATAATCCTGGGTAAACATATTTTTGATATAACGGTTTACCTGACCTACAGAATATGTGTTTTTCATTCTGATTTTTCTTCGCTTTCACTGTTGCAATCTTGCCAAGGATACCGTTTACAAAGGAACCGGAAGTCTCACCGCCAAAACGTTGGCAAGCTCTACCGCCTCATTGATAGCTACACCTGTAGGTACATCTTTGTCATATTTCAGTTCATACACTGCCAGACGCAGGCAGTCAGGTCAACGCGGCTCATTCTCTTTGTCTTCCAGCCATTGCTTGTCTCATTTAACAGTGCATCGATCTCGTCTAATTTTTCAAGTACATGGCGGTATTTCCGGCTCATATACTCCTGATCTTTCTCTGAAAGTTCCTCCAGAGTATCAAAATAAAGTGAAAGCTGCTCACTCATCTCTTCCTCTGAATTAAATTCTGTCATGAACAGTAATTTAAAAATATGTTCTCTCTGCTCTCTTCTTCGCATAATTTTTGCTGTATAAACAGCTTTCCTTTCTAAATATCTCTTAAGTACACAAAAAAGGAAAGGGTTACTTTCCTTTTTCGTTTCTCCATATCTACACTGGCAATATGAATATTAACATCTGCAACCTCAAGACCTGTCATATTCTCTATGGATGATTTTACTTTCTCCTGAACTTTCTTACTTGTCTCAAGAATGTTCTTACCATATTCGATATTCAGGTTCAGGTCTACTGTTACAACTCCTTCGAGTACAGTAACCTTAACACCTCTGGAAAGATTCTTCATTCCAAGTTTGCTTACCAGTTCGTTTGTGATATTGCCTGCCATGAAGCAACTCCGTTTACTTCCGTAGCAGCAAGTCCGGCAATGATAGCGACCACTTCATCTGCGATCTGGACCTCACCAATGCCTCCTAAATCCTGTATTTTATATGTTATTCTTTTCTCTGCCATCTGAAAACCTCCTGAGGGATTCTTTAATCTTTGTTCATTATACCAAATCGACAGATAAATGAAAAGGGTTATTTACTGAATTCCGTTAATATTAAGCCAGGATTTCTGTCCTCTGTCATACCCACACTCCAGGAATTTACAAAGAGGAGCAGCGGATTTCCCTTAAGATCAGTAACTTTTTTCATATCAGAGGTTCCAATGATCTTATCCACTTTTACTTCTTCTTTATTTGCAATCCAGCGAATATGTTCATATGGAAGTGTTTCCAGACGGATATCTACATTATATTCATTTTCCAGACGATATTTCAGAACATCAAACTGCAGGACACCTACAACACCTACAATAATTTCTTCCATACCGGTATTAAACTCCTGAAAAATCTGAATAGCACCTTCCTGCGCGATCTGATTGATACCTTTAACAAACTGTTTTCTCTTCATAGTATCAATCTGACGGACTCTCGCAAAATGTTCCGGTGCAAATGTAGGAATACCTTCGAATGCAAACTTTTTACCGGGTGCACAGATTGTATCTCCGATGGAAAAGATACCCGGGTCAAAAACACCGATAATATCTCCGGCATATGCCTCATCTACCACATGGCGGGATTCTGCCATCATCTGCTGCGGCTGAAGCAGACGCATCTTTTTATCACCCTGCACATGATATACTTCCTGGGAAGCGTCAAATTTGCCGGAACAGATTCTCATAAATGCGATTCTGTCTCTGTGTGCCTTGTTCATGTTTGCCTGGATTTTAAATACAAACGCTGAGAAATCATCATCCATGGGGTCAATTTCCCCAATATCAGACACTCTCGGAAGCGGTGATGTTGTCATCTTCAGGAAATGTTCCAGAAATGTTTCCACACCGAAGTTTGTCAGCGCAGATCCGAAGAATACAGGTGTCAGCTTACCTTTGCTTACCAGCTCCTGGTCAAAATCTGCACTTGCGCCGTCCAGAAGCTCAATCTCGTCCAGAAGCTGTGCTTTCTGCTCCGGATCCATAATCTCATCTGCCCGGCTGTCACTTAACGGAATTTCCTCGATCACACCTTCTTTGGTACCTTTCTGTGTATCAGAAAGGTAAGTATTTTCTCTGTATCACGATCATAAACACCGCGGAATTTCTTACCGGAACCGATTGGCCAGTTAATCGGGCAGGTTGCGATGCCAAGTTCTTTCTCAATCTCATCAAGAAGGTCAAATGTGTCGTTTGCATCGCGGTCCATCTTATTGATAAATGTAAAAATCGGGATATGGCGCATTACGCAGACCTTGAACAGTTTTCTGGTCTGTGCCTCCACACCCTTGGAACCGTCGATTACCATGACTGCAGATCTGACTGCATCAGTGTACGGTAAGTATCCTCCGAGAAGTCCTGATGTCCCGGTGTATCCAGAATATTAATGCAGTAACCATCATAATGAAACTGCAGAACAGAGGAAGTAACGGAAATACCTCTCTCTTTTTCGATCTCCATCCAGTCTGACACTGCATTGGCGGGCTGTTGCCTTACCTTTAACACTTCCGGCAAGATTGATTGCTCCGCCATACAGCAGGAATTTCTCAGTCAGTGTAGTTTTACCTGCATCCGGATGGGAAATAATGGCAAATGTTCTTCTTTTTTCTATTTCATTCGTATACTTAGACACGTTCAGCCTCCTGTTGCGCTTTTTTATAATTGTTTGCATAAAACACCGGCAACAGCCGGTATCAGTTACGTTTTCTATTTTTTTACAGCATTCCTATTCTAGTATATGCACCTCTTTTCTGTCAAGATATATGTTCGCATATTCATATCAAAATATCAGTCATAAATATCAGTTGTATCGATTGCGGTATCCTCATATGGCTGTGCTGATGTTTCGCTGTCTTCCTCATACGAAGTATCTGCTGATGTTTCATCTGTCTGTGTTGTATCTTCTGCATCTTCACTCTCCTTCAGTGGGGTGATCACAATATTTTCTGGCGCAATTCCTGTTTTCCTTTTTACAATATCTTCAATCTGTGCTCTTTGTGCATCAGAAAGTTCTGCTTCAGGGATCACAACATCCGCAGTTTCTCCAGTAAGATTTACAACTACATTCTTAAAGCCCTTCGCCTCCAGCAAAAGCTCTGCTGCCGCTTCTTTTTCTGAAAGGTCTGTCATCGAGACCATCGTATGTATTGCCTCCTGCTTCTCTTCATCATCAATTTCTTCATTATTGATAATGTCCTGCAGATCTGCCTTGTTCTGTGAGCGCACCTGTTCTCTGCTGATCTTTGCCTGTGCGGCAAATCCTGTAGAACCCGTAAACACAGCCTCCCCGGGAGTATCCGTTTCCTGACTGTCTGTAAGACTGTTATCAGTCAGACCTCCATCTGCCTGATTTTCATCCAGAAGAGCAGTTTCATCTGTAAGATCATATCCTGCATCTTCAAGGATACTGCTGCTGTCCGTACTTGCCTCCTTATCCCTGAATCCAAGATCTACATCTGCAAAGTTCAGATATCCTGCCACTGCAATCAGAATTGCCAGCGATGTAATAATGACCTGATTTTTTCCGATGACTTTTTTCACATTTATCTCCTCATTTCATTTTCATTATTCTAATTCTATGAGCATCCACCTGAAATAATGCCATGACCGCCTCCTGAATATTTTGGACCACTACAGGATTTCCTCCGCCTTCCGCAGAAATCAGAACACCGGTCACCTGTATGGTTTCTGAATTATAGAAGCTCTGCCTGTCTTTCTTCTCATCTGTCATCAGGATAACCTGTACCTTTCCCACCCCTTCCGTATTTTCAAGAAATGCTTTCAAGTTTCTCTTCCAGAACACTTTTTGCATATCTTCACTCTGGCTCTCCTGCCGTATTTTTCTTTTGCTGCTTACTGGATACAGGCATCGCCGCTACTGCCAGAAGTACTCCGATGAGCAACAGGATTCCCCATTTTGCCGGATTCATTTCGGACAATCTGGATACAAATTCTGTTTTCTTTAAGTCCCCACTCTTCCACCAGCGCATCTTTAAGCTCCTTTCTCTCCTCCTGAGAAATTTCTGTCTTCAGTACAAGGTTTGCCTGCGTCTCCTCCCCTTCTATATTTACTTTCACCTTATATACTTCTATGCCTCTTTTTTCCAGAGTTTCCCGGATTTTCTGTTCCAGTTCCAGTTCATAACCTTTTTCCAGATAGACTTTCTGAATATTCTGAAATTCCCGGAGTTCTTTCTCTCTGTTTCTTCAGAAAATTATCCAGAAACTTTCCGTCAGTTCCGAACCTTTTCCAAGAATGGAAAATATCGGGGTACTCATCATAAAAATCAGCAGCAGGCCCATAAAAAAGCGTACATATTTCTCATACTTCTGGTCAGGTATCAGATTCAGAACCGCAGTGAAAAAGATATAAAATACTGCCAGATTCCGAATCCATAAATACAGCTCTTCTTTCATATGTTTCCTCCGGCAATCTTTCTGTCAGTTCATCAGGATACAGAAACTACAACTATCAGGAATGTCAGCATGCAAAGTACTTCTGCTGTCAGCAAAAGCTTTAAAAGCATTGCACATCCCTCCCCCATTGTACTCAGGCTCCCACAACTCTTTTGTCAGAAATTGGCTGTGCAATCGCAGCCAGAAAACGATAAACCAGAGAAAGACTTCCATAATGGATAATCGGTCCTGCTCCAATCAGCAACAGAAGGATCACGATTACTGCGCCAAACTGTTTCGCACCATCACTGCACTGGTCAGCACTAATTCTGTTACAGCGGTCACTGCATTTCCAATGCCGGGAATCGCACTCGCTGCCTTGCCAACAGCAGAACGCTTCATGCATCCATCACCGGGCTCACCATATTCCGCACAATCTGCAGACCAACAATAGCTCCCAGAAGAGTTTTCAACCCCCAGTTTACAGCTACATCCAAAAGTTCTGCCATTTTTGTAAGCATCTCCTCTTTTGACAAATAATTAACCATTTTCAGAAGCAAACTCAGGTTTACAGCAGGCAGAAACAGATTTGCAAGAAGCCACTGAACCGCCCAGATCATCAGCAAAATTCCTTCATAAAATGCAGCAGCTGTTGATGATCCGGTTGATGCAGCCACTGTCATAAAATAAGCCGGAGACAGAACTTTCATGAAATCCGTCAGTCCAAGAAGCCAGTTTGTAAGCGTACTTCCAAGCCTTGAGAAATTCTCCATAAGCATTGTAAACAGCGCAAGATAGACAATATAAAAGCTGATACTGCCAGCCTGTCCGTTTCCGAAAACATCAGCAAACTCTGCCAGCACCGCTGCAATAAAAATCACAAGTAAAAGTTTCAGTATTAATCCTTTTTCATTCTCCATATCCGAAAAAAGAGACTATACAAAAAGCTCCGTACAGTCTCTTTTGAAACAGGCTCCTCCCCGTTTATGATATTCATCAGTGCTTCTCTGACAGAAAAAACATGGTCATCCATAATCTCATCCAACATTTTCTGCACATCATCAATCTGTATCTCTTCCATTAGATTCTCCTGCAGGATCTGTACTGAAGAATCTTCTTTCTGTTCTGTCTGCGCAGCGGCATATACGGATACTATATGATTCTGAAAGAATGTAAGATATGACACTCTTCCCACCAAAAGTATACATGCCAGTATACACCAGTAACCTTTCCACAGATCTGCCTGTTCCCTGATACTTCTCTCTTTATCCTGCCTCATATCATAAACTCCGAAATCGTATCCAGAATTGCCAGCAGTACCGGCATACTCAGAACCATCACAGACAGTTTACAGAACAGGTCGATCTGTGTTCCGATCATCTGATATCCGGCATCTTTGCAGATTGCAGATGAAAACTGTCCGATATATGTAATCCCGATAATCTTAACCAGAACTGTGAGATAACTGCTGTCTATGGGGAAGCTTTCTCTCAGCCTGTTCATGGTTTCAAACAGATAAGAAACTTTTCCTGCTGCAAGACCAAGAATCAGAAAACCCGTCATCATGGTCACAAGTGCAGCAAATTCCGGTCTGGTTTCTTTTAGAATAAAACCAAGCATCATTCCGCAGATACCCATGATTGAAACTTTCACAATATCCATGCCATTCAAACCTCTTTCTGTTCTGTCAACTGCCATAACAGTTGATTTGAAATCACAGCACAAACAACTGCTGAATACTTTCAAACAGTTCATAAATATATGGAACAATCCAGAACAGCACCATCAGAAGCCCCGCCAGGCTTACCAGAAATGCCTGTTCATCCCTTCCACTGTGTTTTAGGATCTGGCAGAGAACAGAAACCAGAATCCCTACTGCAGCGATTTTAAAAATAAGACTTACCTCCACAGTCTCTCCTTTCCGGCTTCTGCTGCCAAATATAGCAAAACAGTAATCTACACAGTAAAGAAACAGATTATAAATACATGCTCACCAAAAAAACACAGCCACAAATATTCCGCCCAGTATTCCCATACTGCGGTATAATTTTCTTTTTTCACAAAAATCTTTCCTGAGTTCCCTGATCGCATATTCTGTTTCCTTTTCCATCAGATCCATCTGTTTTAGCTGCATATCCAGTCCAAGATAACCAAGCTGATCTCCCAGTGAATAAAATCTGTCTCTCTCTTCCTGCGAAAGACAATCCAGATCCAGACACTTTCCGGCCGATTCTCTGAAGATTGTCCCAAAGGAATCCCCTGTTTTTTCTTTCATTTTCTGTGCCGTAAGTATAAAAAATTCTCTGTACTTCCCTTCCAGTTTCCCGGAAGCACCTGTAAAGGCATCGTACAGAGATTTATTTCCATAACGTATTTCTCCTCTTAGGAGGATGATCATCCGTAAGATCATTTCCATCATCTTTTTGCGTCTGCCAAGTTCATTGCTCATGGCAAAACCGCAACCGACACCGGAAATTACAATTACGCACAACCCTACTGTTCTAAGCATACTTTCCATTTTCATCTAATACAGCTTTCAGACATCCTGCCTGATCATTTTTGTCCAGGATAATATAACGTTCAAATACTTTCTCGCCCATAAGCTTATAAAAGAATGGCTGATCCAGAACATCCTCCAGACAGCTTCCATGTGCAGTCGCAATCAGCTTACATCCACAATGGATCACTGAGTCAACTGCCTTGAAA
>ENA-OQDW01000407-OQDW01000407.1-human-gut-metagenome-genome-assembly--contig:-NODE-407-length-18189-cov-3.154634_pt1 | contig 18189 bp, 21 predicted proteins | sample MGYA00242784_ERZ504613 | MGnify/ENA primary metagenome ERZ504613 (study PRJEB26092, sample SAMD00036330) | human gut metagenome | host: Homo sapiens | study: EMG produced TPA metagenomics assembly of... | reverse complement strand
TGGCGTTGGGCGTGTTCGAGAATTCTAGTACGGATACGAGTTGAAGCGGCGGTATAACCAAGGTAAGGAAAGCAACCTCTATTTTTACAGGGATTCGAACCAGAACGAGGTCGATTTGCTGTTGAAAAAACATTCGGGGTTATACGGTATTGAAATCAAGTCGGCGATGACCTACCATGCGGACTTCGAGAAGGCGTTGAAACAGATGGACGGCTGGGTCAAAGAAACTATACTGGGTAAGGCGGTGGCCTATGCGGGTACACTCGAAAATACTGCTGGAGAAATCAAACTTCTGAATTACAGTCACCTGGACGAGGTGTTGGCTTAACAGCCCTATAACAGTCCAGCTAATGCCGACACACACTCCTGCTGCATGGTCCGGATGTAATCGAAGATGGCCGACGGATCGACACTCTTGCCATTTAGCTTACAGGTGATATGCAGGTGCTCGCCTGTACTTCGTCCGGTCGAGCCGGTAATACCGACGGCATCGCGGGGACGGACTACCGTACCCTTGGCGGTCAGCACCCGTGAAAGGTGGCAATAGCTGACGGTGTAATTTCCGTGCCGCAGGGTCACATACTTGCCGGACGTCTTGTCCTGTCCCACTTTGACGACTACCCCCTCCATCATGGCCAATACCTGCTCGCCTCGTGCGTGCAGGTCGATACCACCGTGAAACTTCCTCTTCCCGGTAAACGGGTCTTTCCGGTAGCCGTATGGCGATGTAATTCTGATGCGCTGCAATGGATAAGACACGCTGAGATAACGATCAATCCACAACTTCTTACTTTCATCGGCAGGTTTCGTCGAAGTCTCCTGTACAGGAGCCGTGCTTTCGGGTGTCGGCTCCTGTTTTTTCATGCCCTCCTGCAAGGCTTCTACCTTGTATCTTTCTGGTGTCTTGGCAATCGTGTTGAACTGCGCCTGAACGGGCATCGTGCAGAATGAAATACCCGATATTGCTATCAGTAAAATTTTTCTCATTCGGCAAAGTTATAACGGGAGTTTTCATGTCGGAAACAAACAGCCGTCATTTCTTATATTGGTTTGATATTTTGCGTCTATTAGTACGATTTTGATTAGATAATTGTACTAATGAAGATAAAACAGCATATTGTAACCGTTTATATAGCTGTATTTTTGTTCGTCACAATAAGATGTCTCTATCTTTGTATAGTACAATTTTATAATATGAATATAGTATGAAAAAAGTTCAGATTGAATTTGATGAATTACCCTTCCCGGCACTGGAACGATTCGGTCTCACACGGGAGATGATCGAGGACTTGCCGATGCGTGTGCTGGATGACATCTGCAACGGCCGGCATTCTCCCGTGCTTCCCGTGCGTGTTACCGACGAGCATGGCGAACAAATTGAGAGCCGTAGCCGCTTTGCCTTTATCCGCATGGACAACGGTCAGGTGGATGTGGTCTTCTATCCAGCACTGAAATCCTCTCCGTTGGAACGGTATGACGAAGCGCAGCAGAAACAGTTGCTCGACGGCAAGGCGATTGTCGCCGACGTGGAAATGGCGGACGGCCGGAGCAGCAAGGCTTTCGTGCAGATTGACGCCGAGACGAAACAGGTGATGTATGTCCCCACGCCCATCATCGCACGCAACCTGAAAGTGCTGGCCGAGGTCATGCGCCTCGGTACGGTGGAGGTAAACGGGATGCAGCACGGCGAGCCGCTGACGGTAGTCGTGGACGGCGAGCCTGCCACAGTGGGCATAGACCTTCATGCCAAGACCGGCATCCGCTTCTGTTCGGGTGACGCGCTGCAATGGCGCAACCAGCCCAAGCGCGAGTGGGACAAATACACCTTCGGGTGCTACGGCTGCTGGGTCATGGACGATGACGGTAACCTTGACTACGTTTCGGAAGAGGACTATACCGAGGAGTTGTGGAACGAACAGAAGAAGAGCGGCGAACGCAACCGTGCGGCAGCCCTCCACAAGTAAAAACAATCAATCCGTAGATTATGGCACAAAACGAATATTATCCCGAAGAGGTACTTGTCGGAAGATGCAGAGCGGCGAATACGGCTGGCTCGATTACGTCAATCATTTCTCCGCCGACTGGCAGGAGGAATACGCCCGTTACTGCGAGGAAAAGGGGCTTGCTGTCGGCAACGAATCCGCTGCCGAGTTTGTCCGCTTCAAGGACGAACAGTTGGAGGCGGCAATGGAACGCGGCGACGCATAACGAAAACAATCCGACTATGGCGATACGAACGAATACCAATCCCCGGCAGATGGACCTGCAACCCGAAATGCGCAATATGCTGATGCGTAACGGCCTGCAAGCCCATGTTGCGCTTGATGGTTCAGGGTATCGGCTGATTGTGCAGGGGCATGACTCTCCGCTGCTGGTCTATCCGATAAGCGAACGTCAGATGTTGCTCTCACGGATTGGGGAACCAATACGGCCAACAAGAAAGCCTACAACGTGCTCACGAGCATCGTGGGCAAAGACTTCTATATGCCCAAGAACTTCGTCCATGCCCGCAATGCCAACGGGCGTGTGGCTATGGGGCTGCACGGCTACCGCATCGGCATCGGCGAGTACGGTCGCATGGGACGGATGGGAATGCCCCCGCCGTTCCTCGGCTGGACACCACGCAACCAGTGGGGCTTCCACCTGCGCAGGGTCGGCGGCCAACTGTTTTTTCCAGGGCCGTCCATCGTACCCGAACGTCCCGACGGGCGCATGAAGCCCGGCGAGTTGCAATCGGGCGGTTACGGATTCTATTACAAGGGGCATCAACAGGCGCAACCCGTACAGCAACGGGACGTGCTGCAGGACTTGCAGGCGGTCATCACGCCGATGGTCAGCCGTCCGCGCAGCGGAGAACCGGCACGGCCGTACAAGGAGCTTATAGCCTCTCCGGTCTATTTTTCCAACGAGAAATGGGCGGAGTGCCTTGCCTCGCACGGTCTTGTCGTGGATGCGGACAGGCGGACGCTGACCGTGCAGTCGGAAAGCGTCCAAGCGATATGGTCTATGACCTGACGGAAGAGGAAGTGAGGACACTGGTTGCCGCACCTATCGAGGAACAACCCGTAGAAAAACGTCTGGAACTGCTGAACGGCATTATCGGGGCTGACTTTTCCGACAAAGTGACGATGGAGGCTCTCAACAGCGATCAACGCATCGCTATTGGTCTGCATCCCGAAGTACAGCAGGATTTGGAACAACGCCAACGGCAGGAGCAGGAGGCTTTCATGCCGGTGGAAACCTCGCTGCAACAGCACGAGGAATCCATACAGGGCTATGTCGGTGCGGCAGTGGACGGGCGTGACCTCCAGTTTCTGAATGAAAACAAGGGATGGTATCGGGAAGAGAAGCACGGGCGGGAAGTCGAAGTGAGCCAGATAGCCGTTCAACCGGCACAAACCGAGGGGAAATACAGGATGACCGCCGTTATCGACGGTCAGGCTATCAGCCATGAGATAACCCAACGGGACTACGACAAGTTCCTTGCTGTGGATGATTATCACCGGATGAAGCTCTTTTCCAAGATTTTCAGCGAAGTGGACATGAAAACACGCCCGGAAGCACAACGGGGGCTCGGCACGAAAATCTTTGCCGCCCTCACCGCAGGTACGGTAGTCGCGGCGGGTGTCGCGCACGGCATCCACCATCACTGCCATGCCCCGGAGTTCTACGGCGAGCGTTTCGGCGGTCCGCCACGCCCGTACTTCAAGCCGGGTGTCGATACGCCGAGGGATGTGGCCATCCGTTGTTTCGAGGCAGAGATGAACCATGAAATCAATGATATGAGAATGGGGAGGTAAACCATGAGAGAAGGCGAACTGACATATGACGATTTTCTACGCAGGCTGAACATTCAGGACGTGCTTATCGACGCGGGCTATCACCTGAACCGGCGCGACGGCCTGCGCTATCCCTCGTATGTCCGGTTGGACAGCGAGAGGCGGCGCATCCGCAACGACAAATTCATTGTCACGCAGCAAGGGAAATGCTGTTTCAAACCGCAACAGCAGAAGTCGTATAACATCATTTCCTTTATCAAGGAGCATCCGTATTTTTTCGCGGAATACCGTGCAGGCGTGTCTCCCGACCGACTGGTAAACCTTGTCTGTAACCGGTTGCTGAACCATCCCGTCGCTGACCGGGACATCCGGATTATCCAGCCTAAACGGGATGTGAAGCCGTTTGACATGGCGGATTACGACATTCACCAGTTCAATCCGCAGGATCGGGCGACACAAAAGAAATTCTATCCGTTCTTCAAGCATCGGGGCATCGACCTTTACACGCAGTATGCCTTTCATCGGAACTTCTGTCTGGCGACGAAGCATCGTGAGGACGGCATGAAATACACCAACCTCGCCTTTCCGCTGACCGTTCCGAAAGATATGGGACAGGTTGTCGGTCTGGAAGAGCGTGGGCGGCCTCGCATGGATGGCAGCGGCAGTTATAAAGGGAAGGCGGAAGGTAGCAATTCGAGCCAAGGGCTATGGATTGCCAGTCCAGCCAAAACAACACTTACAGAAGCCAAGCATATCTACTGGTTCGAGAGTGCCTACGACGCGATGGCCTATTACCAGCTTCATCAGGCAAACGACAAGGATTTGCGGAAAGCGGTCTTCGTATCTACCGGCGGCAACCCGACGGTGGAACAAATGCGGGGTGTCCTCACGCTCACGCTTCCTGCCAAGCAACACATCTGTTTCGATACCGACCTTGCGGGAATCGAGTTTGCCAAGAACCTGCAACAGGAGATGTACCGGGCTGTCCGTTCCACCATCGAGGAGACACCGGAGCGGAAGCCTTATCTGGATTCCGTCGCTGACGGCAAGAACCTCGATGAAGGTGACATAGACCTACTGCCTGACGCTTTGCGGTCGAGCTACGGGAAATATGAATCCGCATGGGAAGAAGCCATGTCGATGCGTTCGAGCGGCCTGTGCCATCCGGACGACATACGGGAACAGACGGATATCATGAACGGAAATTACAAGGAGTTCCGTGAAGGATTGCGGGAGTTCCTCGGTCTGGACAAGGCGAATGACGCCTCTTTTGTCCGTGAACAGCCTACCTATCCCAACAAGGACTGGAACGAGCAACTGTTGGCCGGGCAGAAACAGGAAGAGACGGTCGATGAGACACAGGCGAGAGAACAGTCACCGGAAGAGGAACAACAAACACACTTTCGCCGATGATGACCGATGCACCCACAGGACATTTCCAAAGTATCGTGCTGCAACCGCACGCCGGACAGTTCGTCATCGACGAGCTGCCCGCAATCGTATTGTGCTGTGCAGCATGGGTGTACGGTGGCATGGAGGGACTGCCTCTGACAGCTCTTGCCGTATCGGTTGCCGCATTGCTTTCTTTGGCATTGCTGTATCGTTTCATCTATCTGCGCCGGACACGCTACCACATCGGTAGCGAGCAGCTTATCAGCAGGCATGGGGTGCTGTCCCGGAAGACGGACTACATGGAACAATATCGTATCGTGGACTTTGTGGAACACCAAAGCCTCATGCAGCAGCTTTGCGGCCTAAAGACGGTACGCATCTTCTCGATGGACAGGAATACACCCCGGCTTGATTTGGTAGGCATCAGACACAACTTCGATGTGGTAACGCTTATCCGGGAACGGGTCGAGTATAACAAACGAAAAAAGGGAATATATGAAATCACGAATCATTAGTCTGGTCATTTTTGCCCTCTGCCTGATGCCACACTGGGCAAAAGCCCAAATCACGGCGTCCAATCCGTTGGAATGGATGGCGTTGGCCGAGGGCAACGAGGTTATCAATGACCAAATAGAGAAACAGATAAATGGTCAGACGAAGACAGCGATGCTGCAGAACAGCATCGCCGCCGAGTTTAACCGCATCCACAAATGGGAGAAGCAGTACAACAGTTATCTCAAGACGGTAAGCGGCTACGCTTCATCGCTGAAAGCCTGCACCCATCTCTACAACGACGGCGTGAGAATCTTTCTCACGTTAGGGAAATTGGGCAACGCCATCCGAAACAACCCGCAGGGCATCATCGCCTCCCTGAGCATGAACAATCTGTATATCGAGACGGCAACGGAACTGGTATCGGTCTTCACGCTCCTGAATGACGCAGTGGCCAAGGGCGGCAAAGAGAATATGCTCACGGGTGCGGAACGCAGCAAGACCTTGTGGGCGTTGAACGACAAACTTTCGGTTTTCAGCCGGAAGCTGCACCTGCTCTACCTGAGCATACGGTACTATACCCTCAATGACGTGTGGAACAACGTGACGGCCGGGATGCTCGACCGCAACAACGGAGAGGCGGCACGGATGGCCATGTCCCGTTGGCGCAGGGCTGCCGTCCTTGCACGATAAAATCAGGTGAATGATGAAACGGACGATTTGGATAGGCATCTTATTGCTGTGCATCGGTATCGGCAAGGTTCGGGCACAGAACGACCCCGTGCTTGCCGGGATGATCCTGCTCTATACCGACAAGGCGGAAAAGGAGCTGAAGAACCAGGAGAAGGTCATGCTGATGCAGACCACCGGACACCTGTGGACGAAAGAGGAAGTGAAAGCCACGACCGACCTGCAACGGGAGTTCAACAACTATTTGGACTCTTTCCGGTCGATAATCTGCTACGCAGCGCAGATATACGGTTTTTACCACGAAATATCAAGGCTGACGGACAATATGGGAGATTTTACCAGACAGGTAAGCCGCAATAGTCCCAACGCGCTGGCCGTTGCTCTCTCCACGCAACGGAACCGCATTTACCGGGAACTGATTATGAACAGCGTGGAGATTGTGAATGACATCCGCATGGCGTGCCTGTCAGACAACAAAATGACGGAGAAGGAGCGCATGGAAATCGTGTTCGGTATCCGTCCGAAGCTCAAGATGATGAACAAGAAACTGCAACGGCTGACCAAGGCGGTGAAATACACGACGATGGGCGACATTTGGCGTGAAATCGACGAGGGGGCACGTCCGGCAGCCGACAAACGGGATATCGTGGAAGCCGCCAAAAGACGCTGGCGGCAGATAGGAAGAAATGTAAGACCTTAAAAACAGACAACGTATGGGCGTTTGGAGTACACTATTGAAATATGGCGGCAAGGCCATGAAAGGTGTCGGTACGGCTACAGCGACTACCGGCAAAAGTATGGGTAAGGCAGTGCTGCACCCTTCGCAGACCTTGCGTGGCGCGGGTCAGGCCGTTAAGACGGCGACCATCGGCGGTGCGGTCGGTTATGTGGCTGGGAGAAGCTGACCACCGACAAAAGCGTGGTGCGTATCGTGAGCGATGCGGTCATCGGCGAACCGGCAACGAATACCCTCGCGGAGACGGCGGACGGAGTGCGTGAACTGACGGGCAAGGCCGGGGAAGCCGTCAGTTCGGTCAGCGGTGTGGTAACCGGCATCGACAACAAGCTGAACGGTGTGTCGAACTTTTTGCGCCAAGCCTCCGGTGGCGGAGGCCTTGATATGTTCGGCAACTTTTTCCGTAACCTCGGCAGCGGCAACGTGTCGGGGCTGAGTATTGCCGGGCTGGTTGCGGCGGCGTTCCTCATATTCGGACGCTTCGGCTGGCTGGGCAAGATTGCCGGCGCATTCCTCGGCATGATGCTCATCGGCAACAATGCGGGTGTCTTCCGAACGCCGGAGACAGAAAACGTGCAGCGCACCCGGACGCCCGAACTTCCGGCAGAGGAACAGACGCATGGCGGAGGGATGAGAAGATAGGAATATGAATCAATAGGTAAACAGCATGAAATATACAGAAGAAATGATCCTGCAATCCGATAGCGGTTATTGTATGCCTTTCGAGGAACAGCAGGGCAAAGACGTGGAGCTGTCGCTCGGCTACGGCGAACAGACCGACCCGGCGACGGGCGAGAAATTCTTTCATCACGGCATTGACTTCAACGTGCGGTGCTATATGCTTTCTGCCCTCGCCAGCGGCATTGTGTCGGGCGTGGGCAACGATTCCGGACACGGCATCTGCCAGACCATCCGCTACGGGGAGTATGAGGTGACATACGGAAACCTGTCCAATGTCTTCGCCCAATTCGGACAGCGTGTAAAGGCCGGACAGACGGTAGCTTTGAGCGGTGACAAACTGCACATGACCGTCCGCTTCAAGGGCGAGGAACTGAACCCGCTGGAGTTCCTGACGATGCTGTACGGGAACATACAGGCAATGCGTCAGGCCGGCGGACACGAGACAGACTATTTATCCGGCTTGGAGATGGAACTGAAAACCGATTATGAACGGGACAAAAGGGAGATAGAGGAACTGATGCTGCGCTTCCTGCCGCACTATATGGAGGATTTGCGGCATGGAGCATACACCTTGCCCCGGAATACGGAGCAGTCGCTACGCCACATCTTCACGGTGGGCGCGATGAAGGAGTATTTCTACGAGAATATGCCGAGCATGGCCAATCCGCTCGGACTGGGACACAAGGCCATGCCGCTGGCCTGCAAGGTGCAGAACCTCCTTATTGCGGATTTCCTGCATTACCTCGCCCTGCGGCATGATGTGTACCTCTCCACTGCGAGCAGCGACATAAAAAAAAACTCCATGACGAAGCCCTGACCTATGGCGGCATCATAGACCCGTTGGCGGAACTGGACATCGACATACAGAGCTTCGACATACCGAGGCTTGTCACGGTCTATCCCGACCGGGCGGGTGTGCGCTGGTGGACGAAGGCATGGTTCAACAACCGGGAAGAGGGCGAGACATCCGTCGAAATCGAACGGGAGCAGGCAATACGGTTCATGCAGGACAACATCGAGAAGGACGCATGGCTGGAAGAGTTCTTTCCCCGGCAGATGGAGGTTTACCACAACGCCATCGAGCAGACGAAAGAACAGTTATTGAAACAGATAAATATATAGTACACAATATGGATGGAATCAAATATAGCCGGCAATTCGCGGAAATAGAACGTCTACGTGAACGATTATTTCCATTGCCATCTCGCTCCCGTCATGTCGAAAACGCAGGCTTATCTCACGAAGAAGCAGGGCGAGGAAATGAGGGAGTATTCCACCTCATTGGGCGGCATACTCAGCGCGATGGCGTCTGCGGCACAGCCGATGGGCGACCCGTACCAGGTACTCAAGGTTACAGGCGAATGGAACTCGAAGACGACGGAGGACTACATCGCAATGTGCAAGGCAGAGATTACCGGCTCCAAGGAGATACAGCAAGACCTCGCATACATGGCCGGACAGTGGCGCGATACCGTCGTGCGGGAAATCGGGCGTGAACGGTACGACGAACTGTCGGAACAATTGGGCGGTGACCTTGCCTATGCCTATATGGACTATCGGGTGGAGGAACTGATGATCGACCGGTTGGTCAAGGAGCGAATGCCGAAATCGTCAGCCGACTACATCATCCGCAAAGCCGCAGAATCAAGCCTGCTCGGACTTTCGCAGACCTTGAACCGCTCGCCGCTTGCTGAGGAAATCGAGGCACGGGGCGAAGCGGCCTACCGTCCGAAAGGATGGGAAAAAGGCGCGGGTCGGGTATTGGGCGCAACGGCGGATACCGTCATGATGGGCGGTGTGGGGTCGTGGGCGACACTGGCGAAGTTTGTCGGGGCGGACGTGGCTATCTCGCAGTCGCCTCACGCTTCGAGCCTGAAAAGTCGCCCAAGCTCTCTGTGGAGCAATGTATCAGTAAAGGAGTGTTCGGTAGCGAACGGAACGTGTTTACGGACTTCCGCAAGGAGGCTGCAACAGTACAGACGGGTGATAGTGCGCTTATTGTGGCGGCCAACGAGCAGTTGAAGAAAAAAACACCTGTGATGAACTTTAATTTTTTGGAGTGGATGCAGACACCAAAGTTTACCCCTTTCCAAATGTCCGAAAAGCCCGGACACCCTGAAAAGAAAAATGAACGTGCCGAACGGTACAAGGATGTGCCGCTCATCGTCGCTCCCGGACAGGAAGAAGCCTATTTGAAGCATTTGGAGAAATATAAGAATGCAACGGCTGTAAAATCCACAAAGGAATCAACACAGCCGGAAATGGAACAGAGGGAAAAAGTGGAGAAAGAGGAACGGCAGGTGGTTATTCCACATGAGGAAGAAAAGCAAGAGAGAGAGGCTGTGCAGACCAACACGAACGGATGGAGCGGATTGCTCGGTACATTGGGATTAGAGGGATTGGGCGATATCACGGGCAACCTCGGATATGTCATGGCCATGCTGCCCGACATCCTGCTGGGAGCTTTTACCGGCAAGACGCAATCGTTGCGCTTTGGGGACAACCTGTTGCCGATAGCGAGTATTGTGGCCGGTCTGTTCGTGCGTAACCCGCTGCTGAAGATGCTCCTTGTCGGTCTGGGCGGCGCGAACCTGCTGAACAAGGCGGGACACGAGGCGTTGGGGCGTCCCATGTCGTCCTCTGCCGGACATACGGAGAACCAGTACCGCCGTTATCCCGACGAACCGCTCAATCCCCGTATCGTAAACCCTGTACTGCAAGGCAGTACGCTCATCGCCACGATAGACCGTGTGCCTTGTACCATCCAGCTCACGCCGACCGTCGCGGAGGCTTACCGTGCAGGGGCATTGCCGCTGAACACGCTGGCGAACGCCGTGCTTGCCAAGAGTGACCAACTCAACCGGATTGCCTCGCAGAATTATGATGACGGACAGCGGGAGACGATTGTGCGCACAAGAGGCATTCAATAATTCCATGAACAATAAAAGCACAATGATATGAAAGAAAAGTCGCAAATCGAAAAAAAAGCCGAAGAAAAGCAGGCAGACCTATTGTCTGCCGCACTGGGTAGGGCGTCGAACGCCGGCGGCCATTGGCTCAACGTATCGGGCAAGGGATTTCCCCGGCTCTATCCGCAAGGGGTCTCGGCCAGCCCGTTCAATGCCCTTTTTATGGCCCTGCATTCGGACAATAACGGATGCAAGACCAACCTGTTCACGCTTTACAGTGAAACCAAGGCACGGGGTGCTTCGGTGCGGGAGCATGAGCAGGGCGTACCGTTCCTATACTACAACTGGAACAAGTATGTCAACCGGAACAACCCGAATGAAACCATCGACCGCACCGCCTATCTCCAATTGAACGAAGAGCAGAAGGCACAGTTCAAGGGTGTCCACAACCGGGAGATCCGCACGCTTTTCAATATCGACCAGACAACGTTGCCCTACGTTGACAAGCCGGCTTACGAGGATGCGGTAAAGCAGGACGGCAGTGTTCAGGAAAGAGGATATGCCGAGGCGGACAACCGCAGGTTGCGCACCCGGTTCAACGATTTCCTGCTGAAGATGCGGGACAACCTCGTTCCCGTGCGCTCGGACGGTAGCGGAGTTCCTCATTACGAGACGGACAAAGATGCGGTCTATATGCCGCGTCAAAAGGATTTTGAGCATTACCACGACTATGTGCAGGAAGCCTTGCGGCAGATCGTGAGTGCTACAGGACACCAACAGCGGCTTGCCCGTGAAGGCATGGTCATGAAAAACGGTGTGGCTCCGTCAGAGGATGCGGTAAAATATGAAAGGTTGGTCGTGGAACTGGCTTCGGGTATCAAGATGTTGGAACTGGGACTGCCCGCGCGTTTGTCCGATGCAAGCCTGAAGACGGTGGATTACTGGTGTCGGGAGTTCAAGGAAAACCCGTGTATGATGGACGCTCTCGAAAGCGACGTGAACAATGCGCTTGATGTTATCCGAAAAGCGGAACGGGGCGAGAAAATTGAGTACGCCACCCTGCGAAACAGACGGCAGACCATGACCATGCAGGAACAGATGCCCAAGCATTACTTTGTGGCGAATGAAATCCGCCAGCACCCGGACAAGGCGGCGAAAAGCATCGTCCTCGTCATCGACCGGGAGGCGAAATCGGCGGATGTCATTTTGCCGGCAGGAGCTTCGACCGAGGCGAACAACGAGATTCCCGGCATGAACAAGGGGCGTATCGAACGGGCATTGCAGAAAGAGGTATCGAGCAGGTGCGTTTCTATAATACTGACGGTGCATTGGGTTACAGACCCGATGACAGCTATTTCAATGAAAAAATGGTGACACTGGCCCGGTTAAGGAACTACACGTTGGAAAAGCTCTCCACGCTGGACGTGTCGGAAGCTGTCAGACGGGCGAATGAGGTCGGGTTCGATGCCGTGCAGATGATTCAGGATGACAAGAACCGTTGGGCACTCTATATCAAGCCGGAAAACAAGGAGGGGTACAGCGTCTATCCCGACAAGGAGGATGTGAACCGTTTTTTCTCCACGCTCAAGCAGGCGATGGACAACATCGACAAGGTACGGATGGAACTGGCGCACAAGTATTATGCACTGGCGGAGGTCAAGCCCGACCTGAAAGTGGATTTGTTCGGCAGCGATACGCCGGATATTGACCTGAACCGTATTCAGCGTGTTGCCATCTTCAAGACCAGGCAGGACGGAATCCAGTGTGTGGCAACCATCGACGGACAAAAGCTGCAGCCCCGCAGCGTCACTCCACAGCAGTGGCAACGGATGTGGGTGGCGGAAGACCGGGACGGCTACAAGCGGCATCTGGCGGCGACGCTGTTTGCCGATGTGCTGCAAAAGGGACAATCCGTCGGGGAACAGAAAGCGGAAGAGCAGGTACGGCAACAGAATGAGGTGGTGGCGGAAAATCGGTCGGAAGAGACGAATGATGAAAATATGTCTCCGAAACGGCAGTTTTGGGACAACCTCAAGAAAAAGCATCCCGACGCCTGTATCTGATTCGTGCAGGAGAAGTCTATCGGCTTTATGATGAGGATGCGGCAAAGGGAGCTGATATATTGGGGATTACGATGAAGAAATATCCGGAACGTGGATTTTCGGCTTTCGCAGAGTTCCCAAGGACGCAACTGGACAGCTATCTGCCCAAACTTGTCCGTGCCGGTGAGCGTGTCGCCATCAGTGAGATAGAGCTACAGGATAAACGGCAGGACGAGCAGGAAACACATAGGGGTATTCATAGATAAGGAGTGACGATTATGACCAAGAATCAGGAATATGCACTGCAATACGCAGATTATGCGATGGCACAGATGCGAAGGTATGGCATCCCGGCTTCCGTCACATTGGCGCAAGGCATACTGGAAAGCAGCAACGGACAGAGCCGTCTGGCGAGGAACGAGAACAACCATTTCGGCATCAAGCAACTTCCTCGTGGATTGCCGAAGGCGGCAAATACGGAATCTACACCGATGATAAGCCGAATGAAAAGTTCTGCAGCTATGACAGCGTGGGTGATTCATACGAGCATCATTCCCGCTTTTTGAAGGAGAACAGCCGCTATGCCGGTTGTTTCAAACTCTCCCCAGACGATTACAAGGGCTGGGCACAAAGCATTGAGAAAGCCGGTTACGCCACAGGCGGCAAGTATGCCGAGAACCTGCAGAAAATCATTGAGCAGAACGGCTTGCAGAAGTATGACAGACAGGTGATGCAGGAGATGGCGGCACAAGGCCGGCAGTTCGGGGTGGAACACAATCCGCTCCAGACTTCCGAGAGTGCGGAACATGGAACGGGGTATTCGTTCCCGGTGGAACGGGAGGAATTTCTGTTCATTACCTCTCCGTTCGGAACACGGCAAGACCCGTTGGACAGCACAAAGCAACAGATGCACAAGGGCGTGGATATCCGTTGCAAAGCCGACGCGGTACTGGCTACGGAGAGCGGCGGCAAGGTCGTGGCGGTAAACCAGAACAAGAATACACCCGGCGGCAAGTCGCTGACGGTGGAATATGCCCGGACGGACGGCAGCAAGGTACAATGTACCTATATGCACCTCAAGGAGATTTCCGTCAAGGTCGGCGATACGGTACAGGCAGGCGGACGGCTTGGCACATCGGGCAATACGGGGACACGGACGACCGGGGAACATCTGCATTTCGGTGTGAAGAATATCTATGCCGACGGGACGAAACGGGATATAGACCTGCGGCGTATCTGGCTGAAATCGCACAGAAAGGACATATCAAATTGCAAATGCTGCACAACGGAAATGACCTGCTCGTCAAATACAAGGCGGCGGAAGATACCGTGCCTGAAAAGAACCTTTCGCCAGACGGATGGATGAAAAAACTCCTTTCGTCGGAGGACAGCGGTGTGGGAATGTCGGGATGCAACGACCTGATTGTGGAGATGGCGATGACTGCTTTCGCCTCCCTGATGCTGCTGGCCACACAGATTGACAACTGGAACGAAGAGGAACAGAAGGCAGCCATATCCGCCGCGATGGATCTTCGTACCATCGACCTGAAGACGTTGTTGCCGAATATGAAGAACTGCGACCTGACTATCGGCGAGAACGGCAAGGCCATTCTGAAAGCGGACAACGGGGAACTGCGTGTCTCACGGGAGCTGACCGCCTCCGAGTTGAGCCGGTTGTCTGCCACGTTGAACAACGGCACACTCACGGAAGAGGCCAAGCGGATGCGTGTAACCGGTATACTGAATACGGTTATCCTGTCGGAAGCGGCCTCACAGAATTTCGAGCAGGGGATGTCCCGACAACAGGGACAAACGGAAAACCTGCGAAGATAAAGGCATGGCGATATGATAAAATGCGTGATGATACAGCTATGCAAGTGTCTGGCGGGAGTTTCCCTCCTTGCGTTGCACGTCCGGTTCTGCTACCTGCTGTTGGGGTGGATCGGGACGCTCGTTGTCGTGGGCGTGCAATTAGCCATCGCCGGATGGATGGTCTGGGCGATGATACGCGCACCCGACTGACCGCACCCTACAACAGTTCAACATCAATCAACCCATGTATCACTTGTCCGGATGATCCATGTATCATTAAAGACAAAAAACAGATGATTAAATGTAATGTTACGGTATGCGGCGTTATCGGCCGCGATGCGTCGGTTCGCAAGAACAAAGAAGAGAAAGAATTTCTGGTGTTTCCGCTCCGGGTACAGATTCCGGCGACGGGTGGCGGGCACACTATCGAGGTGGATGTCCGCAAGGAGGGCTGTCAGGAGGAAGCCGCCGGTTATCGGAACGGCTCCCGTGTAGAAGTGAGGGGTACGATGTATCTCAAACGCCGGGGCGACAAGCTATATTTCAACCTGTTCGCCGATGAAATCTGCAATGCCGCTACGGATGATGCGGATTGCGTCAAGGGCGAGCTGGTGTTTCGTGGTAAGGTCGGCCAGAACATCGAGGAAAAAAGGGATAAGAAAGACCAGCCTTATACGGTGTTCTTGGCGTTTAGCGCAGAGAAGGTCGATGACGGCTTCGAGTACCAGTGGGTGCGCTTCTTCTGTTTCGGTAAGGAGCGCGAAGCGTGGTTGCAGCCGGGTGTAAAGGTGGATGCCAAAGGTGAAATGAACCTGTCGGCACACAACGGGAAAATCAACCTTTCCTGCAAGGTGGAGGAACTGACGCAATATGTGGCGGATTCGTCTAACTATAATCAATAAGGGTTATGGCCGGTTACAGAAAGAAGAATGCCGACGGACCGAACAGCGAGGACAAGGCTCTTGACCTGTTCGCCGAAATGATGATCGAGAAAATCGAGGGCATTCAAAAGGACTGGAAAAAGCCTTGGTTTACCGAGGGTACGCTACAGTGGCCCCGCAACCTTCACGGGCGCGAGTACAACGGGATGAATGCTTTTATGCTGCTTTTGCACTGCGAGAAAGAAGGGTACAAGATTCCCCGTTTCTGCACGTTCGATTGTGTTCAGAAGCTCAATAAGCCCGGAAAGGATGGAGAGGAACTGCCGCGTGTCTCCGTGCTTCGTGGTGAAAAATCCTTTCCGGTCATGCTCACCACGTTCACTTGTATCCATAAGGAGACTAAGGAGAAAATCAAGTATGACGATTACAAGAAACTCTCCGATGACGAAAAGGAACAATACAATGTCTATCCGAAGATGCAGGTGTTCCGGGTCTTCAATGTCGCGCAGACTAACTTGCAGGAAGCGAGACCGGAGCTGTGGCAAAAACTGGAGCGAGAAAATTCGCGTCCGGCAATCGAGGAGGGCGAGCATTTCAGTTTTGCCCCAGTTGATACGATGATAAGGGATAACCTGTGGATTTGTCCGATTACGCCGAAATATCAGAATGACGCCTACTATTCCATCACGAAGAACGAAATCATCGTACCCGAAAAGGAGCAGTTCAAATCGGGAGAATCGTTCTACGGGACACTGTTCCACGAGATGACGCACTCCACCGGAGCGGAAAACGTACTTGACAGGTTCAAGCCGACTACTTTCGGTTCTCCTGAATATGCCCGTGAGGAACTGGTGGCAGAGTTAGGCAGCGCACTGGTCGCACAGCGTTACGGCATGACCAAGCATATCAAGGAGGACAGTTGCGCGTATCTTAAAGGTTGGCTTGATGAGCTGAAGGAATCGCCACAGTTCATCAAGACAACGCTTCTGGACGTGAAAAGGGCAACCTCGATGATTACCCAGAAGGTGGATAAGATAGCGCAAGAACTGGAACAAAATGTCGGCGAGAAGCAGGAAAACGGAGCGGCAGCAAAGGAGAAGACATTTTATTCTTCTGTTGCGTATCTCCAATTTTCGGATGACACGAGGCAGCTTGACGAACTTCGGGAGAAAGGCGATTACGAGGGATTGCTGACGCTTGCCAAGGAGTATTACGACGGCAATGGTATCAACGAACAGCATACTTATTTATCGGCCACGAACAACAAGGGTGACAGCCTTATTGCCGAGGATGAGAATTTCGCTGTCGTGTACAACGGGAGTGTCGGGGGAACCTACGAGGTGATGTTGAAATTCACGGAGCAGGAAATCCGAGACCATATCCGGCGTTACGGTGTCGATATTGCCGGAGAGACGATAAAAGAGGTTGCCAGGGAGATGGCGGTGGAACAGTTCTCCGCTTTGGTGCATCAAAAGATTCCGGCCTTCGAGATGCCGAACGGTGACGTGCTGTATGTCGAATATAACAAGGAATCCGATACGCTTGATGTCGGGCAGGCTACGAATGCCGGTCTTGTTGCGCAGCACCGTTTTCCTTACGACCACAATGTCGGGCTTGATGCCAACCTGCAAGCCGTGAACGGGAAGCTGAACGAACTGGAAGAGTATCGGGCAGAGCTACAAGAGGCAGAATACGGCGGCGGTATGCGCCGGTAAGGATGGAAAGGAAAGATGCGGAGCAAAACCTGTTCCGCATCTTTTTTCTTGTTCATTCCTCTAACAAGGTGTCTATCATGGACTGCAAATTCTCCATGTTGCAATATTGGTTATATCCCCCTCTGTAGTCTTTTGCGTCTTGGGCTGTGCGAATCAGGAATGAATCGAGTTCAATTCTTACGCCGCTATCCATTCGGGCTAACGTGGAAGAGTGGCTGATGTAAACGAACTTGCCGTTGCGCTCGATGAAACATGAGGTATTATAATGACTAAATTCAAAACTGAATTTGCATGGCATAAAATAATTCACTACCTTGCTCGCATGAAGAAAACAAACCAATCGGATATTGTGTTGTAAGCAATCTGCATTTTTAATGTAGATTGTTTTTTATGTTTTACTCTCGGATAATTTCTTTTCGGGAGCTATTCTCGTATGCTTATATTATAATTTTAATCTGTGTATAGGTAAGGTATCATCATATTTTCCCTGTACGCAATATATACAATGAAAATGAATAACGATAACAACACAATTTACGGTTTCGATGTAAATTTAATTTGTGAATTTTTTCTTAATACTAAAAGGCAAGGTCCGGGAAGTCCTGATGTTACATTAAAGGCTTTAAGTTTCATTGATAATCTGAGCGATACTGCGCAAATTGCAGACATTGGTTGTGGAACGGGAGGTCAAACTATGGTTTTGGCACAAAATGTATCAGGAACTATTACAGGACTTGATTTCTTTTCAGGGTGTATTGACAAGTTCAATCATGATGCCTTAAAACTGAATTTGCAAAACAGAGTGAAGGGGATTGTTGGCTCAATGGACAATCTACCTTTTGAAAAAGAATCTTTAGACTTGATATGGTCGGAAGGTGCTATTTATAATATCGGCTTTGAAAGAGGTATAAATGAATGGCGTAATTATTTGAAACCTGATGGGTATATTGCTGTTTCGGAAAGTTCATGGTTTACAGAAGAGCGTTCCGGCTGAAATACACGATTTTTGGATGCAGGAGTATCAAGAGATAGATACAATTCCTGTTAAAGTCGCACAACT
>ENA-OQDW01000406-OQDW01000406.1-human-gut-metagenome-genome-assembly--contig:-NODE-406-length-18211-cov-4.113747_pt1 | contig 18211 bp, 22 predicted proteins | sample MGYA00242784_ERZ504613 | MGnify/ENA primary metagenome ERZ504613 (study PRJEB26092, sample SAMD00036330) | human gut metagenome | host: Homo sapiens | study: EMG produced TPA metagenomics assembly of... | reverse complement strand
GGGAAAGCGAACACGACCGCTTTCCCTGGCTACCCCTTTTGTATTGGTGACTCTGTAAAACATCCCAGCGGGATGTTTTACACGAAAGCGTTCTCTAATGATTTCTTTCATGACAGCGGGTACTGCAAAAACCGCCCGTTTTTCTCGAATCCATATGCGGTGTATAACAGCACACCCATTTCAGACGCAGTGATCCACACGGCTCCGCAGCCATAGGTTCTGGCTTCTTCCACCACGTGATCCAGCAGTTTTCGGGCAATGCCTTGTCTGCGATAGGCGGGGTTCGTGTACATGCTGGAGAGCAGTCCGATTTTGCCGGTGGGATTGCTGTAGTACGGCGGTTTTTCCACAAAGGACATGCCGCTTGTCCCGATAATGCGTTCTTCGTCCACCGCCAGCCAGGACACGAACGTGCCGTCTGCCAGGTGTTTCTGGTAGTATGCTGTCAGTGCCGGCTCTATGTCCAGATCAGACTTTGCCCCTTCTTCTTTTAGTTGTGCGATTCGCATTGTCACAAATGTGGGAACGTCTGCTTCTGTCAGACGGCGGTAGGTCAGTAGAGCGTTCATGGGCATGCTCCTTTCCAGATGATAAATGTGGATGAGAAGATTTTTTAGTGCAGCTATTTTTCTAAAAAATGCTGTCCATGTTGATACTGCACCAAGTCTTGTTTCAGGTATCTCGTGAGAAACATTCCACTGGAATATTTCTCATAGGTTTCTTGCTGGAAAAGGGCAGTCAGGGGAAGCGGTCTTGTTCGCTTCCCCTCGAAAATCTGCCGATTTTCTCACCCCTTTCTCCGTGTGCCGGAAGCATGGCACGGGGAGTTTCGCTGTCTGCGGACAGCGATCAGGGCTCCTCGCCCTGAACCTCGCCAGCATTTTTGAAAAAATTGCTGGAGCAAAAAACTTTATTGATGCAATCACTTGCGGGTTTCGTGTGATAAACTCATTCTGCCAGAAAATGTGTTCCGATCGGTTCGCCGTCAAAGAGGGCATACAGCTGTTCCGGATCTCTGCCGTTCATGATGACCATATCCACGCCGGCTTCGGTGGCAATTTTTGCGGCATTGATCTTGGTCGCCATTCCGCCGCTGCCCAGTGCCGAACCGGCACCGCCTGCCATTTGTTCAATGCGGGCATCAATTTTCCGGACTTCCCGAATGACCTGTGCATTGGTATCGGTGCGGGGGTCGGCGGAGTATAGTCCGTTGATATCGGACAGGATAATCAGCAGATCGGCTCCCACTGCGGCAGCAACCGTAGCGGAAAGGGAGTCGTTTTCGCCGATTTCCAGTTCCAGCTCATCGATCGCCACCGTGTCATTCTCGTTGACAATGGGGATCACACCCATTTCCAGCAGTCTGCCAATGGTGTTCTGTACGTGGGGCAGACGCTCGTTGGTCAGGGTGGCACGTGTCAGCAAAATCTGTGCCACGGTAACATTATATTTGGAAAACATGTCGTCGTAAATGTGCATCAGTTCGCACTGTCCCACTGCGGCGGCAGCCTGTTTGGAGGGCGTGTCCTTGGGGCGTTCCGGCAGGTTCAGCTTGCCGACACCCATGCCCACCGCACCGGAGGAAACCAGCAGCAGTTCCTTTCCCGCGTTGTGGAGGTCGGACAAGATCCGCACCAGATTGGTCATGCGGCGAATGTTCAGTTTTCCGGTTTTATGTGTCAGCGTGGAAGTTCCCAGCTTGAGAACAATACGCTTTTTTGAGGATACATCTATCATTTTGGTTTTTCTCCTTATGGTGCAGTAATCACATTCTGCGGCGTTCCGGCGAGCCAGCACCGCAGATTTTCCGCCGCCAGTTCCAGCAGCCGCTGTCTGGTTTCCAGCGGTGTCCATGCCGCATGGGGTGTCAGCGTGCAGTTTTCCAGCCCGAACAGCGGCGTATCTCCCATGGGTTCTTCCGTCAGCACGTCCAGTGCGGCACCGGCGATCACGCCTTTTTGCAGAGCCTGTGCCAGATCGGATTCCACGATCAGTCCGCCCCGTGCGGTATTCACCAGCAAAGCCGAGGGCTTCATGGTGCTCAGCCGCCGGGCATTGACCATGCCGGCGGTCTGTTCTGTCAGGGGCGTATGCAGGGTGAGAATGTCCGCCTGCCGGAACGCTTCGTCCAGCGATACCAGCGGATAGGGGCAGTTTTGGAGCTGGGTTCGTGTGGCGATGCAGAGCCGCATTCCAAAAGCAGCACCAATTGCGGCAACCTTTTTGCCGATGCTGCCGTAGCCCACCACTGCCAGCGTTTTTCCGGCGAGTTCCTGCATGGGGTAGGGCATGATGCAGAACGTCTTTGCCTGTTTCCATGCACCCTGCCGGACAGCGGCATCATACTGTGCCACGTGGCTGTAGTGGTGGAGGATCAGGGCAAAGGTGTGCTGTGCCACGGCATCGGTGGAATAGCCTGCCACATTGCAGACTGTCACGCCGTGTGCTTTTGCGGCGGCAATGTCGATGTTGTTATAGCCGGTGGCACATTCGCCCACGTACCGCAGCTTCGGACAGCGGTCGAACAATTCCGCCGGAATGGGCGTTTTGTTGCAGAGAATGCCGTCGCATCGCCGACACGTTCCGCCAGCTGTTCCGGTGCAGTGAGGTCGTAGATCTGCACTTCGCCAAACTGTGAAAATATGTCCAGCGACACCCCGCCGCCGGACAGGGTCGCTCCGTCTGTCACTACCAGTTTCATGCGTCGGTTTCCTCGGTTTTGCTGTCGCCGGCGGTGTCAGCTGCCTGTGCAGCAGCTGCCTGCTTCTCCTTTTTGCGGGCGATTATGGACAGAACAATGGCTCCCAGCAGAAGCACCAGTTCAAAGATGCCCACCGTGTGGAACCAGACCTTGTTGTGTTCGCCGCCGACGTAGATCAGCAGGGAAGCGACGATGCCCACTGCCAGAAGCAGCTGGTACGGGCGACGCAGGCGAATGAACTGCACAACGAAAAAGGCTCCTGCGATCAGGCAGAAGATCAGGTGATAGGTGAATGAAATCGGAAATGTACTTGCGTCCATGGTGAAAAAACTTCCTTTCTGTTGATACGAATCCTGTTTGCGGGATTCCCATGACCGGCGTTCTGCCGGATATACCCTTTTATTATAGCATAGATGATGCTGGTTTGCAATGGGTTTTGTGTACTTTTTGGGTGGCTGCCCATAGAAAAAGCCGCCGGCAGAATTGCCGACGGCTTGCGTTTCAAACGAAAGCAGTTATAAACGTCTGTTTCGTATTTTGTGTCATCAATTTTTTTGAGAAATGCATGCAAAAAGATGCGAAGCAGACTCTAATACATGCTCAAAATCGCCTTAATACACGCTCAAAGTAACGTTTGCCGTTGTTGGTCCAACAACGTTGATATTCACGGTTCCCGGAATAGAATCCATTGTGAGATCATAGCGTCCTTCTTCAAAATAAATGGTCTTTTGGATTCCTGCTCCCATAAATCCCACGTCAACCAGTGCAGTCAGAGCATCTGTATTGTCCAGAACGCCGTCACCGTTCACGTCCATCAAGTTATAGCATACTTCCGAAAATTCGTCGTTATAATCCAGAACAGAATCCAGAAGATCTGCATCCTTTACGTTGGAGCAAGCGTTTCCGGCACCAGATCTGGCAACACAATACAACTGGAAGTACACCGTTACTACGTCCAGCTGAGATGTCTTATCCATTTGTCCCAGTTCATACACCTGATTCTCATGGATCCAGTCTGCATCGCTCTGGTCAACAACACCGTCGCCGTTCACATCTGCCAGCTTCAACTGCTCCGCAGTCAAAGCCTCGTTGTCCACATACAGTGCATGTGTCACCATAGCCGCATCGTGTCCGGTGATAAAACCGTCCATGTCTACATCGCCCAGTGCATACGCTCCCTCAGCACTTGCACTCATGGCAGATACCGGCAGTGCTGCCAGTGCCATAACGCCCGCAAGGACTGCGGAAATACCCTTTCTCATCTTCATAAGTAAAAGCCCCTTTCTGGTTGAAAATGCGATAAACTCCTGCCGTTTTGACAGACATTTACCTAATTTTATTATAATGGTTTTTTTGTATTTTGTCAATCTTTCAACTGGCGTAATTTTGCACAAATTTTTCAGGATAAATTGCTATATGTTCCACAAATGCAAAACAGCCGCCGGCAATTCTGCCGGCGGCTGCTGTTGCCTTTCTTTTGTTCTTTTTGTAATTTGATGCAGGTATTTACTTAAATATAATGTTTTTATTTATAGTAAAGCTTAATCGTTTTGCCGTCCATATTGATTACACTCCATGCAGAACTATCTGCACAATTGTCAACCAAATCCAGTGAACTTTCAGTCAGGTCATAGCGGTTATCTTCAAAATAAACCGAAGAACTATATCCGCAACCCATACGTCCAATGGAAACCAAGGTCAGGAACAGATCTTCCACACTCAAAGTGCCATCTCCGTCAACGTCCATGAGATTGTAGGTGACAACCGGAATTTCTTCTTTATCCAACATTATATCCAGATCCACGCTGCTTGCCGGATAAGCAGTTTCTACTGACTGCATTGCATAGCCAGCACCGTTTTTTGCAAGATACGTAGCCAGATAAAAGGCTGTGATCGTACACATACCACTCTGCTGAACATCGCCTAACGCATATTCCTCATTCTCATGAATCCAGTCTGCATCGCTCTGGTCTACAGTACCGTCGCCGTTCACATCTGCCAATTTCAACTGCTCATCATTCAAAGCATTATTGTCCACATACAGTGCATGTGTCACCATAGCCGCATCGTGTCCGGTGATGAAACCGTCCATGTCTACATCGCCCAGTGCATACGCTCCCTCAGCACTTGCACACATGGCAGATACCGGCAGTGCTGCCAGTGTCATAACGCCTGCAAGTACTGCGGAAATACCCTTCTCATCTTCATAAGTAAAAGCCCCTTTCTGATTGAAAATGCGATAAACTCCTGCCGTTTTGACAGACATTTACCTAATTTTATTATAATGGTTTTTTTTGTATTTTGTCAATCTTTCAGCTAGTGTGATTTTGCACAAATTTTTCAAGACAAATTGCTATATGTTCCACAAATAAAAAAACAGCCGCCGGCAGAATTGCCGACGGCTGCTGTTGTCTTTCTTTTGTCCTTTTTCTATCTGTGTTTTCAGTTAGAATAAACAATCAAGCACTCTGTTATTACATTTACATTGCTATATCGATTTCGCCGTTTACACCATTAAACATTGTGAGTTCGTAGTAATACTTTCCGCTTTCATTGATGTTATATCCTGCACCTCTATAGCAGACATATCCAGCCATACCAGAAATATCGTCTATATCGATTTTTCCGTCACCATTTGCATCTAACAAATTGAAATTCAACTGGGAAATCTGAAACGTATTTTCCAGCTCGTTCAGCGACACATCTTCATCAGGGACAATCGTAAATTCTTTTCCAATACCAGAATATGCACAATAAAGCACCTGATAATACAGCGTGGTTGAGTCTGCATCATCTGTATAACTGCAAACCTGTCCCAGCTTCAGCACCTGATTCTCGTGAATCCAATCCGCATCGCTTTGGTCAACAACACCGTCACCGTTTACATCTGCCAGACGCATCTGCTCATCATTCAAAGCGTTATTGTCCACATACAATGCACGTGTTACCATTGCCGCATCGTGTCCGGTAATGAAACCGTCCATGTCTACATCGCCCAGTGCATACGCTCCCTCAGCACTTGCACTCATAGCAGATACCGGCAACGCCGCCAGTGCCATAACGCCCGCAAGTACTGCGGAAATACCCTTTCTCATTTTCATGCAAATTCCTCCTTTAAGTTTAATTATCATATACACTGTTACAGGTAACAGGGTATTGATTTCTTTATTTGAAATTGTTGCTCCTGCACCAGCTTCAGCAACATATTTTGCCAAACTAGTACTATCAGCATCTTGAATCATAGCATTGTGATCAATATCTGCCACTGCCGCACATTTCAGGAACGGATAATTCTTACTCCAAGTACTGTTGCGGTTTTTTAACTGTTGATCCAAATAAGTTGTACTCAATTGACCTTCGACTGAATCCGAGAGAATTTTCTCCATATAAAAGAGATCTGTTGAATCTACAATATTATTGTTGTCAATATCCCCCAATTTAACATATGTGGAAGGCGAAATCTCAACTATGGCATCAGCATCACTGCTACTCAAATTTCCATCACAATCATGCGAGAATTTTGCATTAGGTTCACTCGGTGAATTATATTGAGTAAAGCCAACTCTAAAATTATAATTACCTTTATAATTTTTGTCTACATCATATACGACAGAAAATTCGAATTGTTCATGCGATGAACTAGATTGGGGTATATACGTCATTGAGGTGTAATTTTTTTCCTCTGCATAGTAATGGAATTTAACCATTCCGCGTTTGGGAAAGTCAAAATAATCATCATCATTGCTACTTTTAACTGCCGGATCATTCATGATAACAAACACCATGTTTTGAATTCCCGGATTGTTTAAAATTTTCAATGTCAACTTAACCTTAGTATCAGAAACCTTGGTTGTATAAATTGTATACTGCATAGACGAATTTTTGCCTACGCCATAAGACATGTCAACCGCACTTGTCGGAATTGCCATTGCCCCTGCCATAGAAGACAGAGTCACCGTCGAAACCAAGGTTGCAACGGTTTTCGTCAAAAACTTTTTCATTTTATCACGTCCCTTTGAAAATCTGTATATCATTGATAAATATGGAAAAGAGCTCTTTCTATCTTTATTATACACCAGTTCTTCTCTATTGTCAATAGATTTTTAACGATTTTGCAAAAGAAAATTTTGACACGATTCAATAAAATTCGACACGATTCGACAATTGGTATCTACTATTTTTATTATAGCAGTAATTCACAAAATTGTCAACCTTGGAATAGTGTACAAATTTTCACAGAAAAATTCAGCAGATCATACAACCAACGCCAAACAAAAAAGCGTTCCGGCAAGAGCCGAAACGCTTCCATTTTCGTTGTAAAAAACAGCTTAGTCGCTGACATACGGCAGCAGTGCGATGTGTCTTGCACGCTTGATTGCAGTTGTCAGTTCACGCTGGTGGAATGCACAAGTGCCGGTGACTCTGCGGGGCAGAATCTTTGCACGTTCAGTCATGCACTTCTTGAGCTTGGCAACGTCCTTGTAGTCGATACGCTCAACGCGATCTACACAGAACATACAAACCTTTTTGCGGGGGCGTTTGCCGCCACGCTGAGATCTTTCTCTCTCCATGATGTTTTTATCCTCCTATCTGCAATGCGGTATTTCTTTGGATTCGATCAGAAGGGAACTTCGCCGTCACTTAGAATTTCCTCAAAGTCACCCAGATCGCCCAGCTGCATCGCACCCGGTGCGTTGTTCGCTGCCGGAGCCTGCGGTGCAGGCTGTGCTGCCGGCTGCTGATATGCCGGTGCGGACTGTGCAGGAGCCGGCTGTGCATACGCCGGCTGCTGATAGGCACCCTGATACCCGCCGCCATTTTCCTGTGCGGAACGCTTGGACTCTCCAAAGGTAACATTGTCTGCCAGAACTTCCATGCTGTAGTGCTTTACACCATTCTGGTCGGTGTAGTCATTGTTTCGCAGACTGCCTTCCACAATGATCATACTGCCCTTGTGGAAATAGCGGCTGACAAACTCTGCCTGCTGCCGCCAGCAGCTGACGTTGATAAAATCAGCTTCCCGTTCGCCGGTCTGCTTATTCGTAAAACGACGATCGATCGCCAGACGAATGCGGCAAACTGCAACACCGCTCGGTGTCTGCCGGAAATCCGGATCCGCACACAGCCGTCCCATCAGAATTACTTTGTTCAGCATGTTGTTCCCCTTTCTGAAATTCGTCTTACTTTACGGTAACGAGAGAACGCAGAACGCCGTCTGTGATGTTCAGAACACGCTCTACTTCTGCCGGAACGTCCGGAGTGGACGTAAAGGTATACAGTGTGTAGTAACCGTCCGGCTCGTCGTTGATCGGATAAGCCAGCTTACGCTTGCCCCACTCGTTTACTTCGTCCAGTGTGGCAGCAGATGCGATCTTCTCGCGGAACTTTTCAACCAGTTCCTTTACAGCTTCTTCACCGTTCTTCAGACTGAAAACCGTCATCAGTTCGTAGGATTCCTGTTTCTTTGCCATACTCAATACACCTCCTTCTGGATTTCGCCCATGCAGGGCATGAGCAAGGATAACACACCTATTATACCAAACCCGACAAAAAAAGTCAAGCCCTTTTGCAAAAAAATTTGCACGGAAATTTTCCGGCTTTTTGTGCGGCTTTGCCGGTGCCGGTTTCTGCCGCGGCTGTGATCTGTGTCTGGATACCTATATAAAAGGAAAGGACACGGTGTACGTGTCCTTAAAAAACAAATTTGACAATGATTTCGCACGGAAATCTATTTTCAAAAATATGTTGATTTAAATTGTGCCAAATTATGAAGTTTGACAAGTGAGGCTCCCCTGAAAGGGGAGCTGGCAGTGCGTAGCACTGACTGAGGGGCTTCCACTTATGCCGGAAACGCCATAAAAGGATTTTACGAAAAAACCTCTCCACCGCCTAACGGCGGTCCCCCTCCCCTTTCAGGGAGGCTATCATGAAATTCGTTTGTCAAGCGTTTATCACTGCAATTTATTTAGCGTTTCCATAGGGTTCACCCCAGTCCTTCCGCCTGTGCAAAGGTCATGCCGTCATGGAGTGCCATGTTGAGGGCACACGCCAGCAGGTCGCCGGCGTGGTCAATCAGCCGGTCGATGTCCCGCGGCGTGACCATCATGTTGGGGCGATCCTTGGGAACGCTTTTGCCGTAGATGCCCTGCACAGCGGTGTGGAGGTCTACCACAGTGGGAATCCCCAGTGCGATCACCGGCACCCCCAGCGTCCGGCGGGAGAGTTCCGCACGGTGATTTGCCACGCCGCTGCCGGGGGAAATGCCGCTGTCACTCATCTGAATTGTCGTGCCCAGTCGGGAGAGTTCCGCACACGCCAGAGCATCTACCGCCACCACTGCCGCCGGCCGGATCTGTTTGCAGACCGCTTCGATCAGTTCTGCCGACTCCATGCCGGTCTGCCCCAGCACACCGCCGGCAAGCACACAGACTGGCCGCAGTTCCGGCAGATAGGTGAGTTCCTCCGCAGTGAGGGCGGTGCGGAGATGCCGCGTTGCCAGCACTTTCGAAGCGACGCGGGGACCCAGAGCGTCTGGCGTAATGGCACGGTTTCCCAGCCCTGCCAGAAAAACACAGCCCTCCTGCGGCAGAAATTTCCCCAGTTCCGCAGCGAGCTCCTTTGCCATTTCCTGATAGTTGGCACTGCTGCGGGAAATGGCAGGGGCTTCCAGCGTGACGTATCGTCCGGCAGGCTTTCCGATAGGGGCACCGCAGACATCATTCTTGATGCGGATCTCTGTGACGGAAAAGGCGTTCCCGCGGGTTTCCTGTGTGACCCCCGGCAGACTGGGGGCGGCGGCGGTGCGTTCGACGGCTAGATCAGTGCGAATTGGCTCCATGTGGCATAACCTCCTGTGTTTTTGTGCAAATTGCTGGCTTTTCACGCGAAAAAATTGTGGCGTTCCTTGAAAATACCTATTGCATTTTCGGACGGGCTGTGTTATAATAGAGTTTAGTCACGGCGTTCTGATAAGAATGCCAGCATTTGGTCGTTCCAATTGCGGGGAAGTTTCCCCACGAAATGACAGTACCGTGTCAATGCTGTCATTAGTGTATGACGTACAGAATCCGGTGATTCGAGGGAATTCTACCCATTATTTTTGATTGTAAAAAAGGAGATCTGAACTATGCCGAATATTCGTTCTGCTAAGAAGCGTGTAAAAGTAAGTGCAACCAAGACTGCTGCCAACAAGGCTCGCAAGTCTAACCTGAAGACCATGATCAAGAAGGCTGACGCAGCTTGTGCAGCAAATGCTGCTGACAAGGAAACCGCTGTACGCGTTGCCATCAAGCGTGTCGATCAGGCTTGTGCAAAGGGTCTGATGCACAAGAATGCAGCTGCTCGTAAGAAGTCCCAGCTGGCAAAGAAGCTGAACGCTGCAAAGTAAGCGAAAGCGAATTTCATTTTACAAAGAGAAAGAGCGTATGCCCGATGTGGGTGTACGCTCTTTTTGTACTTTAAAGCGGCAGTCCGAAACTGACTTGTAGGGCGTGGTCTACCCGCGTCATGGACGGTTCGTCCAGCTCGCCCATGCGGTCTTTCAGCCGCCGTTTGTCCAGTGTGCGGATCTGCTCCAACAGCACACGCTGTCCTTGGTCAGTCCGCAGGTGGCTGCCTGCACGTCGATGTGGGTGGGCAGCTTGGCTTTTTCCCGCCGGCTGGTGATCGCCGCCGCAATCACGGTGGGGCTATGCCGGTTTCCGACATCGTTTTGCACAATAAGTACCGGTCGGACACCGCCCTGTTCAGAGCCGACAACGGGGCTCAGGTCTGCATAATAAATTTCGCCACGCTTGACCAGCATGGGGAATCCCTCCTTTATCTGTCAAGGCAATGCCGCACAGGTCTTGTGCAGTATTGCCTTAGAAAACACAACGATGAATGGTTTTGTGTGATCACGCTCTTAGTATGCCCGTGATTTTCAAAAATAATCGATACTGTTTTATTATATTCACGGAGGGAAAAAGGAGTGCTATTGCAGATAGGACGGCAGGAGAAATTCCATATGGGGAAGATTGCGGACAACGCCGAACAGCAGAAGCACAACAACGCTGCCCCACAGCAGAAGATTTTCCCCTTTGCTGCCCTTGGCGAACCACTTGGGATTCCACAGCACCCGAACCAGAAATGCCGCCAGCCACAGAGGAGAGAGCAGAGCAATCGCCAGATTTTCCCTGGCGGCACCGAGGAAATCCAGATGCAGCAGGCGAATGCAAAAATGAGAGATGCCGCAGCCCGGACATGCCAGACCGGTGATCTTCTGGAACAGGCAGGGGATCCGCAGCGGTGTCAGCTGGGTGACGATATAATACGCCAGCCCCAGCAGAAAAAAGATGCCGGCAGTTCGGAGCTGTTTGCGGTGGGTGCGGAAAAAGAAACGCAGATTTTGCAGCAAAAGGGATACCTCCTTGCCGGTTGCGGAAAAGTTTGTCGTACAGAAAAAAGCTGCACCGGAATCGTTCCGTGCAGCTTTTGTGTTTTGTTCAGCGGGAAAAGCACAGGCTCTTATGCCAGCTGGTTCAGTTCGTTCTGCATCAGGGCATAGGACACGATGCCCAGCCCGAAAATTGCCAGAATCAGATAGAGAATGCCGCTGTTGCCGGAGGGCAGTCCACGGGACACTTTCACCTGATCAATGGCATCGCCCTGCTTGTAGAGCCAGTACCACATGTAGATGTTGCAGGTGATGATGCTCAGCAGAATGACCATGCCGCCGGAAGTGGCATTGGGATCACCTGTCAGCTTGTTGACATCTTCGGTCAGCTTGTAGATCCAGTACCACATGTAAATGCCGCATGTCACGATCGACAAAATGATACACAGTGCAATGTTACGCTGCTCGATGGGGCCGCCGTAGGGGTTGCCGTTGAATACCGGCGGCGGTGTCTGGGGCGGAACACTGTTGTTCGGAACTGCTCCGTTGGGAGTCGGTGCTTCATTGGACAGCGGAGCTCCGCAGCTTGCACAGAATGCTGTGCCGTCAGAATTGTTGCTGCCGCATTTCGGACAAATCATAAGTATTCTCCTTTAATATGAATTGAAATCGGACGGTTTGCGGGTTGCCGCAGATCGTCAGTTTCTGTAGTGTATGTTTAGTATACCATATTCTATGGCAATTGTCAATGAGAATATGCGAAAATGTTGAAAAATCATAGTGGCATCATTGATGAGGCGATAATGGATATGGGAAAATTTCTCCGTCTGCCCTTGCGGAAAACGGCAATTCTCCCCACAGCAAGCCCACTTTTCTTTCATTTGTCAAAAAATTAACAGCTTTCCCTTTCGATTTTGCACAAATCTCCAAAATGTGCGGAAAAGTAGTGACAAACGGGGCGTGTTATGGTATACTTGTACTTGAGGCAATACCGAACAAAGCCTGCCTGTGCTTTGCACAGTGTTCCCTTCGCAAAATCAGACAGCCCGATGCAGATCTGGATACGGGCTGACCAAAAGAACCGCCTGACGTGCGAATATCCTGCTGTCGTCAGTGCGTGAAATCGAATTTGGCGGCGGAACTGCCGCGATAAAGGATAGGAAGCGTGAATGTTATGGAAAACATGGAAAACAATTTTGACGTGATCATTGCCGGTTGCGGTGCTGCCGGACTGTACGGTGCCATCAATCTGCCGTCAGACTGCCGGATCCTGCTGCTGTGCAAACAGGAACTGACCCTGTGCAACTCTGCACTGGCTCAGGGCGGGATCGCCGGTGTGTACAAGTCGCCGGAGGATTCCATTGAACTGCACGAGCATGACACCATGGTTGCCGGCGGGTTTACCAACAATCCGGAAACGGTGCACATTCTGACCACACATGCCGCACACGAGATTCAGGCGATTCTGGATTTTGGCGTGGACTTTGACCGGACACCGGACGGCGAACTCCACCGGACACTGGAGGGCGGTCACAGCCGCCACCGCATTTTCCACCACAAAGATGCCACCGGTGCGGAGATCCTGGACAAGCTGATCAAAAAGGTAAAGACCCTGCCCAATGTGACCATTCTGGAACACGCCATGATGACGGGCATGCAAAAGACCGACACCGGCTTTTCTGTCAATGTGATGCAGGGCGGCTCCTGCACCGTGTACAGCAGCCACTTTATGATACTGGCTACCGGCGGTATCGGACGGGTCTACCGATTCACCACCAATTCCAAGATTGCTACCGGCGACGGCATTGCATTTGCCTATGAAAACGGTGCGGAGATCCGGAACCTGCATCTGATCCAGTTCCACCCCACAGCATTCAACGACCACCATACCAGAGAGTGCTTCCTGATCTCGGAGGCTGTCCGCGGCGAGGGGGCATATCTGCTGAACTGCAACAAGGAACGCTTCATGGACCGGTATGACGAACGGCTGGAGCTGGCTCCCCGTGATGTGGTTTCCCATGCCATTATTCTGGAAAGCCGCAGAACTCATTCTGACAACTTCTATCTCGACATTTCCTATAAGGACTCGGAGTTCATCAAGAACCGGTTCCCCATGATCTACGAAAAGGTTCTGGAACAGGGCTACGACATGACCAAGGAGCCGATTCCGATCTTCCCCTGCCAGCACTACCTCATGGGCGGCATTCAGGTGGACGACAATTCCGAAACCACAGTTCCCAATCTGTACGCTGCCGGCGAATGCTCCCATACCGGTGTACACGGCAACAACCGTCTTGCCAGCAATTCTCTGCTGGAGGCTCTGGTGTTCTCCAGACAGGCGGCACTGGACATTGCCAAGAAGCTGCCGGACGCTCCCAAGACCTTTACCGCCGCAGAATTTCCCACCAAGCCGAACCCGCAGAAGATCCCGAAAGGACTGCGTACCGAAATTCGGCAGATCATGCAGGACAACTATTTTGTTATTCCCAACAAGGAAAAGCTGCCGGAGGGATTCCGGCGGATCACTGAGATCCGTGACCAGCTGCTGAACGGCAACTATATTGTAGATGCCGACTATGTGGAAGCAAAGTCGCTGGCAACGGTGGCATATATTATCTTAAAAGAGGTGCTTTAAGGCAACACTGCATGAAGCCAGAAGCACATAGCGAAAGGAAATCACTCTCTATGTTACAACAAACCTATATTGACCGACTGATTACCACCGCACTGGACGAAGATATTCACTATATCGACGTGACCACCGACAATCTGCTGGACGATGCACACACCAGTGAGGCGTATTATCTGGCAAAGGACAGCGGTGTGCTCTGCGGCATTGACATTGCCAAGCGGGTGTTTGAACTGGTTGGCGGCGACTTTACCATGGATATTCGCATTCATGACGGCGAACAGGTGAAAAAGGGCGACATTATCGCCACCATGACCGGCAGCACCAAGACCCTGCTGAAAGGCGAACGGACTGCTCTGAACATTCTCCAGCACATGAGCGGCATTGCCACTGCCACACACCAGTGTGTGGAACTGGTGGCTGGCACCAACGCCAGATCACCGATACCCGCAAGACCCTGCCGGGGCTGCGTCCGCTGCAAAAGTATGCCGTGACGGTGGGCGGCGGCAAGAACCACCGGTACAATCTGTCTGACGGTGCCATGCTGAAAGACAACCACATTGATGCTTATGGCGGCATTACGCCGGCTGTGGCTGCCCTGCGGAAAAAAATCGGGCACATGGTGAAGATCGAAGTGGAAGTGCGGACACTGGAAGAACTGGAAGAAGCCCTGTCTGCCGGTGCGGACATCATCATGCTGGACAACATGAGCTGCGAGGATATGACCAAGGCGGTGCAGCGTGTGGACGGCAAGGTGCTGCTGGAAGCTTCCGGCAACGTGACCGCGGAAACCATTCGGGGCATTGCAGAAACCGGCGTGGACATCATCTCGCTGGGAGCACTGACCCATTCTGTCAAGTGCTTTGACATTTCGATGCGGATCTCGGCAAAGAAATAAAGGCAATGCTGCACAAGCTTTGTGCGGTATTGCCCTAAGACAACTGGTCGTTTTTGAACCGGCGGCGGGAGATTTCTGTCTGCCGGTTTTTTTGTGTCTTGTAAGGGAAACACTGCACGCATCTTACGCACAAGCTTTATTCAGTGTTTCCCAAGAAAAATGTGAATCTTTCTGCAAACGTCTTGACAATTTCACGGAAACAGTGTAAAATAAAAGTGTTGTATCAAATTACAAACGATTCTCAGTGAAAATGCTGGGTGACGCTGCGTTTTTTGCGTGTGCGTCGTGGTTATTCATGTATCCCGTCTGCCGGCAGATTTGTTCCGGCAATGGGTTCCGATAGAGCAGAGAAGGCAGTTCTTGCGATGTGTGGGAAACCGCTTTTTTTCTGGAAATGGACTTGTGAGCCGTGCGGAACAGGATTCTGCCGCACGGCATACAGGAAAGAAAGGCGATCCCGCACAGCGTTTTGGATGGGATTGTCTATGATCCTCATGATACGTCCTAAGACATCAATGCATAAGGCAATATCGCACAAAGAGCGTCTGGCGACTTTGTGTGATGCTGTCTGAAAGCGATTCGGCGGAACGGAGAATGCCGCGGATTTGCTTTGCAGGGCGGAGAGGGGAAGGAGATGCACCTCTTCCTGAGGAGAATTCCCGACTGTCGGGAAACACAAGTGAATACAAGACGCACATGCCGCCTTTGGCAGAACGCCGCTGTGTTGTATACAGATAGACAAATACAAAACAGATTTTAAAGGAGGTAGTGCATAGACATGCAAGCGATGAACTGGGCACTGGCAGCAGTGCTTTGTCTGGTGGCTTTGCTGGTGGGTGCCGCGATTGCCGGATTTCTGGCGTACCGCAAGGGCGTACAGTCCGGCGTTGAACAGCGGAAACAACAGGCAGAAGCTGCTATCGGCTCCGCCGAAAAAGAAGCCGGACGCATTCTGGAAGATGCCAAAAAAGAGGCAGAGGCCAAGCGGAAGAATGCCATGGTGGAAGCAAAAGACGAAATTTATAAACTCCGTTCTGAAGCGGAAAAAGAAATCAAAGACAGACGCTCTGAAATCGGCAGACAGGAACACCGGATTCAGCAGAAAGAGGAAAATCTGGACAAAAAGACAGATAATCTGGACCGGAAGGAAGAATCCCTCAAGCAGCGTCTGAAAAATGCAGACAAGAAGCTGGCAGAGGCGGAAGAAGTCAAGAACAGCCAGCTGAAAGAACTGGAACGCATTTCCGGACTGACACAGGATCAGGCAAAGGAATATATCCTGAGCACGCTGGACAGCGAACTGGTGCACGAAAAGGCTGTGAAGATCTCCTACTATGAGCAGCAGATCAAGGACGAGTGTGAGGAAAAGGCTCGCAGCTATATCTCCCTCGCCATTGCCAAGTGTGCGGCAGATCAGGTTTCGGAAACGGCAGTTTCCGTTGTGGCACTGCCCAACGACGAAATGAAAGGCCGTATCATCGGCAGAGAGGGCAGAAATATCCGGACACTGGAAACCCTCACCGGCGTGGACATCATCATTGACGACACACCGGAGGCAATCGCCCTGTCCTGTTTCGACCATGTTCGTCGGGAAGTGGCAAGGATTGCTCTGGAAAAGCTGATCGCAGACGGCAGAATCCACCCGACCAAGATCGAGGAAATGGTGGAAAAGGCAAAGCGGGAAGTGGAACATCGGATTCGGCAGGAGGGCGAACGTGCCGTGCTGGAAACCAATGTACACGGACTGAACAACGAGTTGGTCAAGCTGCTGGGACGGCTGTATTACCGCACCAGCTATCGGCAGAATGTGCTGATGCACTCTATCGAGGTTTCCAAGCTGTGCGGTGTGCTGGCTTCGGAACTGGGCGTTGATGCCAATCTGGCACGCCGTGCCGGACTGCTCCACGATATTGGTAAGGCTCTGACTGCGGAGATCGAGGTTCTCATGTACAGATCGGTGTTGATGTTTGCCGGAAGTACAACGAGAGCAACGAGGTCATTCACGCGATCGAGGCTCACCACAACGATGTGGAACCGAAAACCGCAATCGCATGTATCGTACAGGCGGCAGATGCCATTTCTGCGGCACGTCCGGCGGCGAGAAGTGAAAACTATGAGAATTATATCAAGCGGTTACAGAAGCTGGAAGGCATCTGTTCTTCTTATGAGGGCGTAGAAAAGTGCTACGCATTGCAGGCTGGCCGTGAGATTCGTGTCATGGTGGTACCGGAGATCATCAACGATGAGAAAATGGTACTGGTGGCAAGACAGATCGCCAAGCAGATCGAAAACGAAATGGACTATCCGGGTCAGGTCAAGGTCAACCTGATTCGCGAAAGCCGCGTGGTCGATTACGCAAAGTAAAGACTCGCAATGAAATGCGGAGAGGACAGGGGAACCTGTCCTCTTTTTGTTTGCTTTGGCTAAAAGAATGTGTGTGAATTTGTGCAAAATTACACCAGTTTAAGGATTGACAAAATGCGTAAAAGCGTTTGTGCGGTGTTGCCTTTTTTTGAAGAAAATCGGTATGGTTTGGGCTTGGATTCTATTCAGGTTTAGTGCAATGCTGATGCAAGCGGCTGTTTTGTATTTCCGGACATATGCGGAGCAGTGCGTACACGCCGGTGTGGTTGCGGCTTGACAAATTTGTCAAAATATCGTATGATAGAAAGGCAATCAAAAACGCCTGTACTGTCCGAAACGAAAGGGGAATCGCCATGGAGCACAACCATTTACACGATCACGCCGCCGCACTGCCGGCACAGATGCCGCCGGAATCCCAGCTGCAGATGTGGCAGAACTGTTCAAGATCTTCGGCGATCTGACACGGGTGCGAATTATCTTTGTCCTCTTTCAGCATGAGGAATGTGTGATGGATATTGCCCAGAAGCTGGAAATGACACAGTCTGCCATTTCACACCAGCTTCGTGTGCTGAAACAGTCCCGTCTGGTCACCAGTCGGCGGGAGGGAAAGACCATTTTCTATGCACTGGCGGATTCCCACATCTCCTCCATTTTCGGACAGGCTCTGGAGCACATTCAGGAATGAGGAAACAGACTCTAAAAATGTTTGAGAAAACGCTTGCTTTTTCCACGGCAATCTGCTATAATAAGAAATAGCAGAGAATACTCTGCGGAAACCAACACGGAGGTGAATTTCTCATGGCATATAAAATTACAGATTCCTGCATCAGCTGCGGTACATGTAAGGACGCATGTCCGGTGGACGCAATCTCTGAAGGTGCTGACAAGTATGAAATCGCTGAAGATGCTTGCATTTCCTGCGGTTCTTGTGCATCGGAATGTCCGGCAGATGCAATTGAAGCTGACTAAACTTTTGTAAACAAACGGCAAAAAAGCTGTTCCGTTCCGGCTTCACACTGGAAACGGACGGCTTTTTCTTTTAGGGAAACACTGCATAAAGCTTGCACGCAGATTGCGTGCGAAGCTGTCCGGCGGGCTTTATGCAGCGTTCCCTTAGATAAGGCAATACCGCACAAAGAGCGTCTGGCGACTTTGCACGCCATCTGCTTGCAAATTTCCCGTCATATTTCACAAAAATGCTCGTGAATACATCAAGTATTCACTCCGCTTTTTGTTTCATCTGAC
>ENA-OQDW01000405-OQDW01000405.1-human-gut-metagenome-genome-assembly--contig:-NODE-405-length-18214-cov-2.437939_pt1 | contig 18214 bp, 22 predicted proteins | sample MGYA00242784_ERZ504613 | MGnify/ENA primary metagenome ERZ504613 (study PRJEB26092, sample SAMD00036330) | human gut metagenome | host: Homo sapiens | study: EMG produced TPA metagenomics assembly of... | reverse complement strand
GGATGAGATAGAGTGATGGCCGTTGACAATGCGTCTGATGCTGCCATTGTGGGCGAGTGCAAATTCCGCAATGCGCCGGTGGACCGTTCCGTGCTGAATCTACTGCGAGACCGTGCTGCGCGAACCGGTATCGGCCAGCGAACATACCTGGCTGTTTTTCGCTCGGGCGGTTTCGATCAATCACTGGTCGACGATGCTGCGGCGTCTCAATCCGACGTTCAGCTCGTCGGCATCGATGAGCTGTTTCATGAATAAATCCCATTTGCATAGCTCTCACTGAGTGCTCATCAGTGAGAGCTATTCGCAAATGGAGCCTTACTTCTTCGCCTGAGTGAGCTGGTAGGCGGCGAAGAGGATGGCCAGCCAGATCACGCCGGCGATGACGGCGATGCGGTAGCTGGTGGAGAAGCACATCAGCACCACGACCAGCGCCAGGAACGCCAGCACCACCCACGGGGTCACCTTGGCAAACGGCAGTTTGAAGTGAATCGCGTCCAGTGCCTCCTGGCCGCTCAGACCGGCCAGCTCGGAATCCTCGGGAGCGCCGCCCGCGGCGACCACCTTACGGAACTTCATTTCGGTGAACATAATCATCGTCCAGTTGATGATGCCGGCAATGGTGGCAATCGACATCAGATAGTTGAACGCGAACTCAGGCCACACGAACACCACGACCACGGCGATAGCGGTGATTACGGCGGACGTCAGCACGCCAGTCACCGGCACGCCCTTGGCGTTGAGCTTGCCCAGATACGCGGGCGCATTGCCCTGCTTGGCCAGCGAGTACAGCATGCGGGAGTTGGCGTACAGGCCGGAGTTGTAGACGCTCATCACAGCGGTCAGGCACACGAAGTTGAGGATGCCGGCGGCCGCGTGGATGCCTACGGAATCGAAGATTTGCACGAACGGGCTGGGAACATCGTCTCCGCCGATGGTGTTCCACGGTATGACGGCCATGATTACGCCGAGCGCGCCAATGTAGAACACGAGAATTCGCCAGATAATGTCATTGGTGGCGCGGGGAATCGTACGACGAGGGTCCTCGGTTTCGCCGGCGGTGATGCCGATGAGCTCGGTGCCGCCGAAGCTGAACATCACCACGACAAGCGCCATCAACAGGCCGGTCCAGGTGCCGTCTTTGGTCTGCTCCATGAGACCGTTCGGGAAGAAGCCCCCTTCCAAGGTGAACCAGTTGGCAAAGCTCGCTTTGATGCCGGATGCGGTGGGCAGAGCGAAGATGATGACGGCCAGGCCGCCGACGATCATGGCAATCACGGCCACAATCTTGATGATGGCGAACCAGAACTCGAACTCTCCGAACTTGGAGACGCCCAGCAGATTGGCGGCGCAGATGACCACTAGGAATACGGCTGCCGACACCCAGTCGGAATCGCCGGGAACCAGTAGTTTACGAATTTGCCCACCACGGACAGCTCCACCATCGAGACGAGGATGTAGTTGAACCAGTAGTTCCAGCCGGAGATGAAGCCGGCGCGCTTGGACCAGTAGCGAGTGGCATAGTAGCTGAACGCGCCCGCCTTCGGATCCTCGACGGACATCTCGCTCAGCGCGCGCACGATCATGAAGATCGCGAGGCCGCCGATCAGGTAGGCCAGCAGAATCGAGGGGCCGGCCAGCGCGATGGATTCGCTGGAACCATAGAACAGGCCGGTTCCGATAGCGCCGCCCAGTGCAATCAGCTGGATGTGACGGTTCTTCAGTGACTTGCGCAGCGTGGCCGGCACCGGCACATCGTCGGTTTCGCGCGACTTCTTAGGTGCGTCAGTAGTACTCATTGTGCTCTTCTCTCGAGTCTCTTTGATTTTAGCATGACCGGCGGGAGGTCGCCATGCGCAACGCTCGTCATTGTAAGGCGCGGCATGCCGTAATGCCAAAGAATGCCGATGCCAGCCCATACCGGTATTCGCGTTTGATCGAAACAGCTAAAGTCGGCAGTGGCCTATCAAACCATCCCCACCAATTCACTGCGAGACGGGCATGCCCATGGTGAAAATGGTGTGGGCCACTGATTCCGGAGATGCTGCGAGGTCGGTGGCGAGCCAGTATTGCAGTAGGCCGATGCTGCCGGATACGGCGAAGCGCATGCGCATTTGGGCCTCGACCGGGTCGTTGGCGGCGGGCTGCAGCTGCTCGGCGACTGTCTGCCGGCTGTAAATAAGTCCCAGTAGCTGCTGTTGGAAGCCGATATCTGCTTTCGGGCTCATCAATACCTGCAGATGCTTGCGATTGTCGGCGATGTATTGGCAGATACGTTCGATGACGTGCTCGATGCCGGCTGAATCAGGCTGCGCGAGCAACTGGTCGAGCGCGGCAGTAACCCAGGCCATGGTCTCGTCTTCGATATCGTGCAGTAGATCTTCAATGCTTGTGTAATGCGCATAGAACGTGGAACGGTTCACGTCCGCCCGCTCGCACAATGCCTTGACGGTGATGGACCCAAGCGGCTGGTCCTGCAGCAGCTCGACGAGCGCGTCTTGCATGGCGAGCCGTGTGTATCGGGTGCGGCGGCTTTCCGTCAATTCTTTGGCCATGGCCTTCTCCCCAAATTCCGACAACCCACAATCCAACTGTTGGTTGCAGAACCGACACAGTGTTGTTTTACTTGAGTATAGCAGGAAGTTCTGGCGGGGCCTATGGGGCTAGGTGGCTGCCACGAGCGCGTTGGAGGTGTGCGATGGCGTATATCGAATTCGACCATGTGGTCAAGGAATATCCTTCTGGCAGCAGTGTGATTCGCGCGCTCGACGAGGCCAGCTTCACCGCCGAACAAGGCGAATTAAGCGTGATTCTGGGGCAGTCCGGTGCCGGCAAAACCACGGCATTGAACATTCTGGGCGGCATGGATACCGCCACAACCGGCCGCGTAGTGGTCGGCGGACGCGATATTACGGGTCTGCGGAAAAAGGAACTGGTGACCTACCGGCGCAACGATATCGGCTTCGTCTTCCAGTTCTACAATCTGGTGCCTAACCTTACCGCGCTCGAAAACGTGGAGCTCGCCTCGCAAATCTGCCCTGACCATTTCGATCCAGAGGAAACGCTGCGCAAAGTCGGACTGGGGGAGAGGATGGACAACTTCCCCGCGCAACTGTCCGGCGGCGAACAACAGCGTGTATCCATCGCCCGCGCGATTGCCAAAAAGCCGAAGCTGTTGTTGTGCGATGAGCCGACCGGTGCGCTCGATTACGAGACCGGCAAGGAAGTGCTGCAGCTGCTGCAGGATATTTGCCAAACACAAGGCATGACCGTAATGATCATTACGCATAATTCCGCGCTTGCACCGATGGCTCACAAAGTGATTCGCTTCCGCTCCGGCAAGGTGACCAGCGAGGAGATCAACGCAACGCCGCAGCCCATCGCCGATATCGAATGGTAGGTGATTGGCGATGCTCACTGCAAGACACTCTGTGAAACGCCCCGTGAAGCAAGCGAGGCGATTCGTGAAACAACCTGTGAAACATTCTGTGAAACGGCGGAACCTCGACGATAGCGGCGGTCGAGGAGCGGGCGTTTCTGCGGTATTTGCCAAAGATACGTTGCGTTGCTGGCTGCGCAGCTGGAAGAGGTTCGTCTCGATCGCCGTCATCACGCTGCTTGGCGTGGCCGTGCTGACCGGCATCTACGCCGGATGCCGCGATGCTTTTCTGGCGGCCGGTCGTTTTTACGATCAGCAGGGACTGCATGACCTGCAGGTGCTATCCACATACGGCCTGACCGATGATGATGCAACGGCACTGCGCCGAATCGACGGTGTGCAAACCGTGCAGCCCGAACGTTCTCAGACGGTGACCACGTGGTGGACGGCACCAAGAAAACCGTGACCATGCAGGAAATCGGTACCGAAGGGCTTGATCAGCCGTACCTGCAACAAGGCAAACTGCCGAACAAGGCCGGCGAAGTGGCGGTGACTCAGCAGTTCCTGAACGATAGCGGACTCAAGATTGGCGGCACCATTACTGTGACGCCACAAGACACCTCTTCATCCGTCATATCGGTAGCGGCCACGGAGACTGACGATTCCAATAATGCCGATACGGTAGGTGTCGCCGCCAATGCCTCGGCATCCGATGCGAAGTCCGCCGCCAATACGGACGCCGACGCCGAGCAATCCCCGCAGTTCCCCACGAAACTCACCATCACCGGCGTCGTACTTGACCCGCGCGACCTCAACAATCCAGACGGCTATTCGGGCATGACCTCCTTCCGGTCCACCTCATCCGAGGACTATACGTTCTTTGCACCCAGCGACGGCGTGACCGGCAATATATACACTGCGATATCGGTTGCCGTCACTGGTGCGTCCGATTTTGACACGTTTTCCGATGCCTACGATGAAGCCGTCAAAACCGTGGCCGACCGTATCGAACATCAGATACAGACCACACGCCAGAAAGCCCGTCGTCAACAGATCGTCTCCAGCGCGCAGCGCAAACTGGACGATGCCCAAGACGAGGCCAACGAGCAGCTGGACGAAGCCCAGAAGCAGATCGACGACAACTGGGCCGAGCTGGAAGCCAACGAAACGACATTGCAAGATAGCCGTACCGAATTGGAGAACAACAGGACAACCATTACCGATGGCGAACGGCAGCTCGCCGATGGACGTGCGCAGATTGCATCGGCCCGTCAACAGATCGCGCAAGGTCGCCAGCAGATAGCCGAAGCGCGCACCCAGCTCGAATCGGGCAAAGCGCAGCTCACCTCGGCTCGCAAACAGCTCGATGCGGCGCAAACGGAACTGACTGCCAATCGCACGAAAATCGAACAGGGCATTACCCAAATCGACCAAGGCGTGGCACAAATTGATCAGATGCTGTCCATGATTCAACAGGCCGACAATCTACTGGCGCAACTTGACCCGAATATCGACTTCAACTCACCCACATGGCAGGCCATCAAGCAACTGCTCGCGCGCCTTGGCATTACCGTGCCTGAAGTGCCGTCAATCAGCGATCTGCGGCAACAGCTGACCGCCAAGCAAACGGAACTGCAAACGCAGCGAGACAGTCTGGCCCAGCAGAAAGCCGATTTGCAGCGCACATTAAACGAAACCATTGCCCCCGCACAATCCACCTTGGACCAGCAGAACGCGCAACTGACCGCCAAGGAACAGGAAGCGGCTGCAGGAGAGGCACAGCTCAATACCAAATCCGCGGAACTCGAAGCGAATGCCGCAACCCTCGAAACCCAGTCGGCGCAACTTGAAGCGCAGGCCGCCCAACTGGCCAGCGGCAAGCAGCAGCTCGAAGAAGGCGAGCGGCAGCTGGAAGAAGGCGAACAACAGCTCGCGGACGGCAAGGCGAAACTGGATGATGCGCAGTCTGAACTCGATGCGATGCGAAGCGAAGCGGAAAGCGAATTCGCCAAGCAGCAACGGCGCATCGACGATGTGGCCAACGCACGTTGGTATGTGCAGACACGCGCTTCGATCGACGGATTCAGCTCGCTCAAATCAGACGTCAGTTCCATCGAATCCATCGGCCGCGCATTCCCGATTGTGTTCCTGCTGGTCGCCGTGCTCATGAGCCTGACCACCATGACCCGCATGGTCGAGGAAGACCGCGGACTTATCGGCACCTACCTTGGACTCGGCTATGGCGGACTCGCCGTGTCCAGCCGGTATCTGCTGTTCGCGTTGCTCGCCTGCTTGGTCGGCGGCGGCATCGGTCTGCTGGTCGGATTCCTTGGCATCCCGGCATTCCTGCTGGTGGTGATTGAGGGACTGTATATATTGCCCGGTGTGCGACTCGAATACGACTGGTTGTACGGTTCGGCCGGCATCGTGCTGTTCGTGGTCGGCGTGGGCGTGGCCACCGCGCTCGCCTGTCGCGAGGAGATACGGCACACGCCCGCCGCGTTGATGCGGCCGAAGGCACCGAAAGCGGGCGCTCGCATATTGCTGGAGCGGATTCGCCCGGTATGGAGCCGGCTGAACTTCCTCGGCAAAGTCACCGCGCGCAATATCTTCCGATTCAAGTCGCGCTTGATTATGACCGTGGGTGGCGTGGCCGGTTGCACAGCGTTGATTATCTGCGGATTTGCGATTAATGACACCGTCGACACGATTGGCGTCAAACAATACGAGCAGATCTACCAGTACGACCTGATGGTCGTGGCCAATGACGATGACGCCACCGCGATGCGCAAGCAGGTGGCACAAGATGGCCAAACCACCGAAACGCTGAATCTGCGCGTGGATAGTGGCGAGATGAGCAATGCGGCGCAGGAAAGCGAAACCGTGCAGCTGATGACCGTGCCCAACGATTCGCTGAATATCTTGAACGATATGGTCACGCTGGAACAAGCTGGCGATGATGGATGGTTTGGGCTGCCCAATATCTTCGGCAAAGCGGGTGGCGGCACTGTAGCGCTGGACGATAGTGGCGTGATTGTATCGCAGTCCGCCGCCAACTCGCTGAATATTCATGCCGGCGACACCGTCACGCTGGGCAATGGCGGTAGCAGCCGGGCCAAGGTGCAGGTCACGGCCGTGACGCGCAATCTTATTGGCTCTGATGTGTACATCAGTGAGCGACTGTACGACCAGAAGTTTGCGGCCGGCGGTGTGACGTCTTCGGCTTCGGGAGATGGCACTGCCTCGACCTTGACGTGGAACGCGATGCTCGCCAAGCTGAAAGGTTCCGAGACCGAACAGGCCGAATATGCGGATCGGTTGGGCGAGAATCGTCGGTGCTCAAGGCCGTGAGCTGTGCGCATCTGGCCGCCACGTTTAAGTTCGATCTGATGGGTGCCGTGGTGGCGCTGATTGTGGGGCTCGCCGGCGGTCTGGCGCTGGTGGTGCTGTTTACGTTGGCCAATACGAACGTGTCCGAACGCATCCGCGAGATGGCCACACTGAAGGTGCTGGGCTTCTATGACCGCGAGGTGCACAACTACGTGAACCGCGAGATGATGATATTGACCGGTATGGGTGTGGTGGTTGGTCTGCCGCTTGGCAGGTGGATAGGCGGATTACTGACTGCTGCGTTGAATATGCCGTCGCTGTATTTCGAAGTGGAAGTGCACTGGTACAGCTATGCGATTGCCGTGGTGGCGACGCTGGCGTTCGCGCTGCTGGTGCAGCTGTTCACCAACCAGTGCTCGATCGCGTAGACCCGGTCAGCTCGCTCAAGTCCGTGGAATAGAGGTAGAAGTTCAATTTGGTGTTGATGAATTGAACTTTTTGGCGGAATATTTACAGTATCATCGCATGTATTCTTGAGCTGAGCGGTTTTCGTGACATATTTCGGTGATACAGTTTGAACTTGTTTTGAACGAGTATCGCGTCTGGTGCGTAACAATCGGGCGGCAGAGAAGAGAAATGAAATCAGTATGGCCGATACGAATGTGAATGGTGGTACACGGCAGGCTACGGGCAAACTCAAGTCTGTCGAAAGCCTGGACCGGACCAACGAGATGGAGCGTGGCCTGAGCAATCGCCACGTGCAGTTCATCGCCATTGGCGGCACCATCGGCACCGGCTTGTTCCTGGGTTCGGGCAAGTCGCTGGCACTGACCGGCCCCTCGATCGTCTTCGTGTATATCCTGGTCGGCGTCATCATGTTCTTCCTGATGCGCGCCATCGGCGAGATGATGTACCGCGACCCCAGCCAGCACACCTTCATCAATTTCATCACCCGTTACCTTGGCAACGGGTGGGGGCATTTCGCCGGCTGGACGTATTGGGCCGCGCTCGTGCTGCTGGGCATGACCGAGATCACGGCCGTCTCCACGTACTTCATCACCTTCTTCGACACGTTCGGCATCGACCTGACCCATTGGAAATGGCTGATCGAGCTGTGTTTCCTGGTGTCGCTGGTGTCCGTCAACCTGATCGCCGTCAAGGTGTTCGGCGAGGTGGAATTCTGGTTCTCGATGATCAAGATCACGCTGATTTGCGCGATGATCGTCACCGCCGTGGTCATGATCGTGATCGGCTACCATTACCCGGCCGCGCGGATTCATGGCGTGGATCATGTGAGTCCGGCGGGCCACGCCGGACTCGACAACCTGTTCGCCGGCTTCTCGTTCGCCCCGAACGGCTGGATGGCCTTCCTCATGAGCTTCCAGATGGTGTTCTTCGCCTATGAGCTGCTCGAGTTCGTGGGCGTCACCGTCTCCGAGACCAAGAATCCTCGTGAGGTGCTGCCCAAAGCCGTCAACGAGATCATCGTGCGTGTGCTCATCTTCTACGTGGGCGCGCTCGTGGCCATCATGTGCATCGTGCCGTGGACCTCGTTCAAGCCGAACGAGGACGGCTCCTTTGCCTCCCCGTTCATTATGGTGTTCCAGTACGCCGGCTGAATTGGCGTCCGCGCTGGTGTTCTTCGTGGTGATCACCGCCGCATCTTCCGCGCTGAACTCGCTGCTGTACTCGGCTGGCCGCCACCTGTACCAGCTGTCCGAGGTGTCGCCGAACCCGATGCTGAACAAGCTCGGCAAGGTGTCCGATCGCAAGGTGCCGGCCCGCGCCATCCTGGTGTCCGCGGCGCTGATACTGCTGTCGCCGATCGTCAACGCCATCCCCGGCATCTCGGGGGCGTTCGTGCTGTTCTCGTCCGCCAGTTCCGCGGTGTTCCTGTTCATCTACATCCTGACGCTGATGGCACACCGCAAGTACCGTCGCTCCGCTGATTTCATTCCGGACGGGTTCGTCATGCCCGCTTGGAAGGTGCTCAATACGGTGGCAATCGTGTTCTTCGTGTTCATCTACCTGACGTTGTTCCTTGCGGACGATACGCGCAATTCCGCGATTGCCGGCCTGGTGTGGCTTGTGGGCTTCGGTGGATTCTCTATGCTGCGCGAACGCTACCGTAGCCGCGATTTGAAGGCCGCACTGGAACACAAGGAGTGATTGGACGGGCTGATTGGCTGGCGGGTATTAGTTGGGTGGCTGTTGGCTGTTGGCGGCTGACTGGCTAGCGGCCGATAGCCAATGACTGGGCTGATCGTCAGCCAATCGGCTGCCTATAGGTCTCATTGATACATTCGGTCATCCGATTAGTGCATTTGCGCGGACAATTAGTGCATTCGATCATCGGATTAGTACATCAGTGTGCAATTATTAGTACAATTAGCCGCCTAATTAGTACATTAGGACATAAAACAATGTCCTAATGTACTAATTAGATGCTAAAATACGATAAGTGCCATGTCCTAATGTATGAATTATCGCTATGAAGGGCGGAATGCGATGACGCAGGATGAACTTATGCAAGTGCTGCAGGCCGGTGAATCATCTATGGTCGAGTTCAAGCGCTGCAGCGAATTGCTCATACGGATACTTTTGAGACTGTATGCTCATTCGCCAATCGTTCTGGTGGCAGCATTTATCTTGGCGTTGACGATGACGGTCAAGTGCTCGGCGTCGATTCTAAGCGCGTTAGTGAGATAGAGCGCAACGTTGTCAACGTAGTGTCTAATCGTAAGATGTTCGAACCGGCTCCAATGGTGGAAACGGAACATATCGAGTACGACGAACGGATTATTGTTCGTATTTGGGTAGCTCCGAGTTCTTCGGTTGTGCGGTTCAAGGGCGCAGTGTTTGATCGCATTGCTGATGTGGATACACACATCGAAAGCGATATCCAGATTAGTCAAATGTATATTCGCAAGCAGAACTACTATTCCGAACGGCGAATTTTCCGTTACGTGACTCCGTTTGATTTGCGTCCTGAGCTGATTGCGCGAATGCGGCAGCTGGCGGTCGCTCAGCGAGCTGGGCACCCTTGGGAACTATGTCTGACGAAGAACTGTTCCGCAGCGCCAAGCTATACGATCGTGATTACACGACCGGCGAAGAGGGCTTTAATCTTGCTGCAGTGCTGCTCTTGGGCAAGGATGAAGTCATTTCCTCGGTTTGCCCAGCGTATATTACTGATGCCGTGGTTCGGCGAGACAATATTGACCGATACGATGACCGACTTATGGTGCGGACCAACTTGTTCGATTCGTACGAGCAACTCCGTGAATTTACTGAGCGGAATCTGCCTGACCGCTTTGTGTTAAAGGGCGATAAGCGAGTGAGCCGCGTACGATGATCGCCCGTGAATTGGTGGCAAACAGCTCATGCATCGGGAGTATTCCAGTCCGGTGGTGGCGCGTGTCACCATTGATAATGAATCCATCCGGACGGTTAATGCTTCGCGCTCATTCTTTGAAGGTCGAATGAAGCTGGGCGAGTTCACGCCAATGCCAAAGAATCCGATTATCGCTAATGTGTTTGTGCAGACCGGCATAGCCGAGCAGCTGGGTAGCGGACTGCGGAATCTGATAAGAGCGTCCCGGCAATATACTGAGCGAGAGCCTGAGTTCCGCGATGGTGACATATTCGAGGCGACGATTCCTATTGTTCCTGCGCTGAAGACCGTGGATGGTTCTGGTTTTGCTAGCGTGAGATCTGTAGTTGAGAAAGATGCCGAAGAGGGTGCGAGGCTCATTGGCGGGGAACGTGTGATGGTAAGAAAGCAGATGCAACCGCATCGGGTGAAATTGATTCGCGGGCAGCGATGCTGTCGGCATGAATCGACGCTTGACAGAGGTTGACTATGTGACTGTACCTGAACTCGCCAAGATAACAGAGCTCGATAACAGAACAGTCCGCAAATTCCTAAACGGTTTAGTTGCGCAAGGAAAGCTGATTGCTGAAGGCAACACGCGTGGTCGGCGTTATCGGAAGGGATAGCGGGCGCGATATCTCGATGCAGTTGGGATTCACTTAAGGGCTACGGCAAATATGATTCGTAGCGATTGGGCCAGCGCAATTCGAATGGCTCATGACTTTGTGCGTCGTTTGTGGTCTCTGAAGTTGTTTGCTGGGTGACGGTTTTGTGATAAAATCGCTCATATCAAAATGTTTGCGTAAACATTTTGGCTGCGCCGAAAGAAGGAGTCGACGTAGGTCATGTATCAGGCAAAGAGGCCGGCGCAGTGAAGCAAAGGCCGATTTTTCCGGTATAAGGCGGATAGCAGGAACACTAAGGAGACCAATGAAGGTACTGAGCAAATCGCTTGCTGCAATGGTTGCGGCGGCAACACTAGTGGAGGAGGGGCGTTTGCGGTTGCCGGCACTGCGTATGCGGCTGATAACGATGCCATTACCGTGACCCCGAACCCGTGGTATGCCAACAGTTTCGATGGCTGGGGCACCTCGCTGGCTTGGTTCGCCAACGCCACCGGCAGCCTCGGCGAGGAATCGGCCATCACCACCAATCTCGGCGATGACGCTTCCAAGGCTAAGGCTGTGAATATGGCAAACAGCTGCGCGAACAGTTCTACCAGTCCATCTTCGGTGATGAAGGACTGGACCTGAACATGGCCCGCTACAACGTGGGCGGCGGCAATGCCTCCGATGTTGCCTACGGCTACCCATTCATGCGCCAAGGCGCTGCCGTGCCTGGCACGTGGAAAGATGACGCCACCGGCTCCGGCACGTATGGCAATGGCGTAACCACCAAGCAGGCCGACAAAGACAAGCTGGCTGCGGCATTCGACCCGACTGACGACAACCAGTATGACTTCTCCAAGTCCGCCGCCCAAGACTGGTGGATTGAGCGCGGTGCCACCGGCGATAACCCTGACATCACCGACGTAGAGGCCTTCGCCAACTCCGCTCCGTGGTTCCTGACCAACAGCGGTTACGCCACTGGTGGACGCAACTCCGGTAGCAATAATCTTGCAAACCCTGAGAAATTCGCTCAGTACATGGCCAAGAACGTCGAGCACCTCGAAAGCCTTGGCGCAAACGTTGACACGGTCGAGCCGTTCAACGAGTCCGAGACCAGTTACTGGGGCACTCCGGGCGACATGGCTTCGAAGTACACCGATGAGAGCGATGACAACACCAAGCTCATTAACAACTACTGGGATAAGTACTACTCCGACAAAGATAAGTCCGTCACCCCATACTCCAACGCGCTGAAGAAGCCGCAGGAGGGTATGCATGTCAGCAACGCCCAGCAGCAGCAGACGATTACCGCACTCGCTGAGGCGCTCAAGGACAATGATGACACCATCATCGCAGCCACCGATGCCACGAACTCCGCCGACTTCGTCAAGTCGTACAACCAGTACCCGCAGGCGATCAAGGACCTTATCGGCCAGTACAACGTTCACGCCTACTCCGACAGCAACCAGATGCAGTCGCGCGATATCGCTCAGGCAGACGGCAAGAAGCTGTCGATGAGCGAGGTGGACGGCTCCTGGCAGTCTGGCTCCTACAACCCGTACGGTTTCGACAACGCGCTGGGCATGATGAGCAAGATCAGCTCCAACGTCACCCGCCTGCAGTCCAAGGACTTCACCTTCTGGCAGGTGGTCGAGGACCTCTACAACATGCAGATGGGCTCGAATGTGAATCCGGCCGGTGAGAACACCAACTGGGGCACCGTGCTCATCGACTTCGACTGCACCGTGGCTGGCATGGACGGCAAGCTCTACTCCGAGCGCCGCGTGAACAACAACGGCGGTACCACCGATGGACTTGAACCGTGCACGGTTATTGCAAACGCCAAGTACAACGGCGTCAAGGCCATCACCCACTTCATCCACGCGGGCGACAAGGTCATCGCCAACAACGATGAAGACAACAACATGACTGCCACCTCCGACGATGGCAAGACGCAGACCGTCATCCACCGCAACTCCGGCACCTCTGACCAGACCTTCGTCATCGACCTGTCGAAGTACGGCGAGATTGCCGACAACGCTTACGGTGAGCTCTACCTGACCACCGAAACCTCTGCCGAAGACAAGAACGCGGGTGTCGATTCCGCCACTCCGGAAGTCTTCGCCAAGACCAGCAACGTCAAGCAAGCTGAAGGCTCTGTGATGATTGACAAGGCTGCCAAGACCGCTACGGTCACTGTGCCCGCCCGTTCTATCGCCTCCATCCAGCTCACTGGCGTGACCGGCTACGCTAAGGATGCTGCCGTCGAGACCGGCGACACTTACCAGCTCGTTGGTAAGCAGTCCGGCAAGGCCGTGGCTGATACCACTTCTGGTGATTCCGCGCTGTCCCTGGCCAACGTCGCTTCCGATGCCGAGAACGCCAAGAAGCAGACTTGGACCTTTACCCAGATCGAGCAGCCCGCCGACTCCGAGCGCCCTGATCTCAAGCTTATGTGATTACTAACGCCGAAGGCAAGGTGCTGGTGTCCAAGGATGGCACGAACGCGCTTTCCAACGAAACGGTTGAGGCCGCTAAGTCCGACCCGGCTGCCAAGTGGATTCTCAACACTTCCGATGGTTCGACCTACCAGCTGCTCAATGCCGCGACTAAGACGAACCTCGATGTGGATAACTCTGGTACCACAGTCGGCACGAAGGTTGGCTTGTGGCAGTCACCGAGCGGCACTTCGCCGTCCGCCAACCAGACATGGACTCTACGCAATGTAACGCCGACCGGCCAGAAGACCGTGAACGTGCAGACCGCCGTTAACGAGAAGGCCGCGCTGCCGACCGAAGTCACGCTCTACTACACCTGGGGCGAAGGCAAGGCCACGGTTGCCAACTGGGATACTTCCAAGGTCGATGTGCCAAGGAAGGCACCTACGAAGCCACCGCTACCGCCACCGATGTGTACGGCAACGAGTTCAATGTCGCCGCTACGGTCTACGTTGCACGCTCACCGTTTCCGATCCGGTATCGGCTACAGTGCTGGCCGGCACCAGTGCGAGCGAGGCGAAGGCCGCGCTTGAGGCTGCGCCGGTGTATCTGCACGTCAAGTCATCGCCTGCATTCGAGGGCGATGCGGCTAAGGTTACGTGGAACTTCGATGGGCTTGATACCAAGCTCGCCGATGCCAAGGCTGGCGACAACATTGCCGTGACCGGTACGTACCAGCTGGACGACGCGACCACGATTGCGCTGAAGGGCACGATCTATGTCACCGCCGCCACGCCTGAGAATGTGGCCGACACTGCTTCCAGCCTGACCGTGACCAACCAGCAGACGGAATACAGCAAGGGCGATCAGTGGAAGAAGCTCACCGATGGTGACACGTCAGCTGAAGCCTGGGTGACGTGGAACTCTGCTGGTGACTATTCCGCCAGCCGACCGCCACGATTGACTTCGGCTCTGAGTGTGAGCTTAGCAGCGTGACCATTACGTATGGTGACAAGGCTCCGGCTTCCGCCAAGGCCGAGTACACCACTGATGGCGAGACGTGGATGCAATTCGGTAGCGATGTTAAGCCTGCCGCAGGCCAGACGGTGACGTTCAAGGCCGATAAGCACAGTGAATGCCACGAAGGTGCGCATTGTGAACACCGTGAACAACGACTACATGAACGCCACCGAAATTCAGGCATTCGTGACGCCGGTTCAGGGTGCTGCGAAGAACATCGCCGCGGCCTCTGGCACGAACTTCTCGGTGAACTTCCAGGAGGGTGCCTCCGCTTCCAAGGCCATCGATGGTGACACTACGTCAAAGGTTGGTCCACTTGGGCTTCCACCGCCTCGACGGTGGACCCGGTCGCCACGTTCACCTTCGACGAAGCTCAGACCATCACCGAAGTGAAGACCTTCTTCTACTACGATGGTCGTGCGTCTTGGCCGAAGAGCCAGACGCTGGAATACCAGGATGAGGCTGGCGAATGGCATGGAGTCGGTACCAAGGATGGCTGGAAGACACAGGCCGGCGATGCCGGCTCTGGCTCCGACGGCATCACCGCCGCCGACACCCCGACCGTTGACTTCGTGCTCGACACCCCGGTAAAGGCCAAGGCATCCGCCTGACCAACACGTTGCAGGACACCAAGGTGTACATCAACGTGGCCGAAATTCAGGTGTTCGCACAAGACAACAAGGTGATTACCCCGCAGCCGGCATCCGATGCCACGCTGGGCGACCTGCGTCTTGACGGCGAGACCATCAAGGGCTTCGCTGCTGATAAGACCGACTACACAGTTGATCTTCCGTTCGGTGCTGAGGCAAACCCGGTGCTGCAGGCCTTCGCCGCCGACAATGCCGCCACCGTCAAGGTGACTGGCGACGCGGTTGAGAATGGCAAGCTTGGCGGCAAGGCCACCATTACGGTGACCTCAGCCGACGAGTCTGAGACGAAGACCTACACGGTGACCTTCAAAGCCTTCACTTTGGCTTCGCTCAAGGTGACCGGACCCACGAAGATCGAGTACGCCATCGGCGACAAGCTCGATACCGCCGGTCTGAAGGTTACTGCCGTCTATCAGAGTGGCGACAAGACCAAGGAAGTGCCGGTCGCTCTTGACGACCCGCAGCTTGCGATTGGCTCGTTCGACTCCACCACCGCAGGCAAGAAGGCGATTACCGTCTCCTACCGTGGTGTGACCGCGACCTTCAACGTCACGGTCAAGGCCAACGCAGTCGCCCCTGGCCCTGAAGAACAGAAGCCCGGCAGCACCAACAAGCCCGGTGCCACCGGCAACGGCAACAAGAACACGGTGGCCAACACCGGTTCCAATGTTGCCGCCATCGCTGGCGCTGTCGCTCTGCTGGCCGCTGCCGCGGGTGCACTGTTCATGCTGCGCAAGCGTGCATAGCACCCTCGCGCAGTAATGGGTGAAGGAACAAGCCGGCAATATTGACTATTGCCGGCCGGTTCCTCCGCTCTTTGACCATAATTGGTCCGACAAGTTGAATACTGAGTTTTCAGTATCGGTATATTGATTTGTCGAACCTTTTCTGGCTTCGCGGATAGCGACATAACTGTTTGTTCAAAAAACCGTTATCATCAATCAAGGAACCAAATCAATGAAGATAAACGATAAAGGCAAGGGCGCTCTTATCGCGGCAATTACCGCCGCGGCAACGCTATTGTCATGCGGGCTGGCCGCTGCAAGTGCCAGTGCGGCAGGTGTGGATTACCTGCTACCATCGGCCAAGTGCGACATACACCAAGTTCCAGCCCACAGCGATCCGGGCAAGAACGCTAGCGATTACTTCCAGCCATATTGGTATGCCAAGAACGCCAATGATAATGGCGGCACACACATCCAAGCGCACGGTGGCCAAGTGGTCAAGGTCGGCGACGCCTACTACTGGTATGGCGAAGACCGTTCTAACGGTTACGACAACAGCCCCGGTGTCCATGCTTATATGTCGACAGATCTATACAACTGGACCGATCTTGGTGTGGCGCTGCGTGCGGTGACCAGCAAATCTCAGTTGACGGATAAGAGCAATGCCGATTACGCCTACTTCGACAAGGCCTACAACCTGACCAAGTCCGACGGCAGTGTGGACGCTGCCAAGGCCGACGCAATCTTCCCGTACCTCAACACCAACCCCGATCAGGATGGTGATGGCGCGGTTGATTCCGTACAGGGCATTTTCGAGCGTCCGAAGATCATCTACAACAAGAAGAACAAGCAATACGTGCTGTGGTGGCATTCCGATGGAAGCACCACGCCGGGCGGTTCCAACTATGCACGTGCACTTGCGGGCGTGGCTGTTTCCGACAATCCGGCGGGCCCGTTCACTATGGTGGGCGCCTATCGTTTGCCTAACCAGAACAATTGGAAAGAAGCCGCAGGTAACCCCAGCTGGGGTGAGAACGGTGACAGCGCGATATGACTGTGTTCGTGGATCCGAAGGACGACAGTGCCTATGTACTGTATTCTTCCGAAGCCAATGCCACGCTGTATATCGCCAAGCTTAACGATGATTACACCAATGTAGTCAAGACCACGAATGTGGACCAGTCCGAGGGACAAAAGCAGTACTCTGCTGACGGGCAGTACCCATACATTCTTGCAGACGGTACTACGGATGCCCCGGTGCGTGGCGAAGATTTCCAAATCGTCAAACAAAATGGTTCGCTGGAAGCTCCTGCCGTATTCCAATATGACGGGCGTTACAACATCATCGCATCTGGTGCAACCGGCTGGGACCCGAACAAGCAGACCTACTACACCGCCGACTCCATGCTGGGAAGCTGGACCCGTGGCGTGGAAAAGGACGATGCCAACGAGAACACGTGGTACAACAACATGCCGGAAGGCGCGGATGGTCTGTTGTCTGTGGGCGATACCCGCGGCACCACATTCGGTTCGCAGTCGGCTAGTGTGCTCGCAGTAGACCAGGAGAAAGGTCACTTCATCTACCTTGGTGACCGTTGGGATTCCGGTAAAGCCGATTCCACCTATGTTTGGCTGCCGCTGACCATCGGTGAGAACGGCACCATCGAAATGCATAATCCTGCTCAAGAAGGCGAGCCCGACGGCTGGGATCTGAACTATTGGGACAACCATGGTAGCGCCAAGGGCAAGCTGGTCAACTGGACTGTGGAAACCGGCGATGATCTCCCGAAGACCGTGAACACGGGCGGAACCGTTACTCTGCCGGACACCGTCAACGTCAAGGAAGGCGACGATACCATTGCTACCAAGGTGACATGGAATGTGGAAGGCGGTACGGCAGTCAGCAAGTCGACCAAGGCTGCCGGCAGCACCTACGCATTCAATGTGCCGGGAACCTACACCATTACAGGCACTCTTGCCGAGAGCAGCAACTTCAACCCGGGCCGCACATTCCGCAGAACCATCGACGTTCCTGCTCCAACCCGATTTCCGGAAGTTGGAAGGAAGCCCATTGGAAGGGCGGCAGCGCGTGCCAGGTCGCCGCATCCGGCGGTACCTATGACTTCACCGTTACGGACAACGCCAATCGTGGTGTCTGGACGGATCGCAACGAGGGCAGCGCGGTGTACCAGCCTGATGCTCTGGACGTGAACGAAACGTTGGAAACCACGGTCAAGCCGCTCGACTTGGGCGGTAATGGCGATCCGCGTGCCGGCCTGGTGGTTCGTAACGGTCTTGCTGACGCTAACGGCGGCAAGGGATATGCCACGTTACTTGCCAGCCCAAGCGGCATTTACATGCAGTACGATTCCAATGCCGATGGCTACATCGATAAGGAAACATCGCATGTTGGTGCCGGCTTCGGCGACCAAGTGCAACTCAAGCTGGAGCGCGCCGCAACCGATACCCTGAAAGGCTACTGGCGTGCTTCCGCGAACGATGAATGGCAGGATGTCGCTACGGTAACGCTGACCGGTGCGGACGCAACCGGGCTCGATGCCGGTGTCTTCGCCACGTCGAACAGCAATGCCGGCGCATTCACCGTGGCCTTCAACGGCACTGCGTTCGGTTCGCAGACTGCTGCTGTGGAGTCCATCGCGCTAAGGACTGAAGCCACTATCGCCAAGGGGCAGA
>ENA-OQDW01000404-OQDW01000404.1-human-gut-metagenome-genome-assembly--contig:-NODE-404-length-18305-cov-2.488833_pt1 | contig 18305 bp, 22 predicted proteins | sample MGYA00242784_ERZ504613 | MGnify/ENA primary metagenome ERZ504613 (study PRJEB26092, sample SAMD00036330) | human gut metagenome | host: Homo sapiens | study: EMG produced TPA metagenomics assembly of... | reverse complement strand
GACTGAAAATTCATTCTGTGTCATTATGCTGAAAGTGAATGAGACAGTACACTAGTCCCAGTTGATTGGATTGCAATCGTCTGGAATTTCACCAGAGAGAGCCCGTTTACATTGAATCACTTTTGACTGGATACATTTTGTACGTTTTTGAATCATCTCCAATTCTCGTTTTGACTGTTCTAATAATGCTTCTAAAATCTCATATCGCTCCGGCAAAGTTTTGCTGCCGGCAAGACAAAGTTCAAAATAATGTTTGATATCAGAAAGAGACATTCCACTTTCTCTTAAAAAACGAATGCAAATCAGCCAATTCAAGGATTCATCGTCAAATACACGATTCCCATGTTTGTCATGTTTCAGAGATGGGACGAGTTCTAAATTTGTATAGTAACGAATATTGTGAACTGACATTTGGATTTTCTTAGATGCTTCTTTAACGTTGTATGTCATAGTTTTCTCCTCTTCTTTATAAATGATTTATTTACTTTAGAGATTTTTAATATATTACTCGTTGACTTAGAGTTACTCTAATGCTGTGTGATCAGTTTATCATCTAACAGAAAAAGATGCAATGGCAATGTTGATGATAAAGAAGTGTACGAGAAGAAAGGGGTTTAGCAATGAGCAAAAAATATTGATTTTAGAAGGAAGCCCGAGAAAAAACGGCAACACAGATTTGATGGCACAAGAGTTTGCTGTCGGAGCAACTGAGGCAGGTCACAAAGTAGAAAAAATCTGTATCAAAGATAAAACAATCAAAGGTTGTCTTGGCTGTGGTGCCTGTCAGAGAAATGGAGGAAGCTGCGTACAGAAAGATGATATGACAGAAATCTACGAAAAGATTGCTGCAGCAGATGCAGTTGTATTCGCATCCCCTGTGTATTTCTATTCATGGACATCTCAGATAAAAACGGTTATTGACCGCACTTTTGCAATAGAGCCAACGTTGACCGATATCAAATTTTATATGCTGAGTGCAGGTGCGGCGCCAGAACTAAAGTATATGGAAAATATGACAAAAACTTTTGAATTATATATTAGTTGTTTCCGTGCCGGAGGTGTTGAAAATGCAGGCGTTGTTTATGGACTTGGAGCAAATGCACCTGGAGATGTGAAAAACACAGAAGCAATGACAGCAGCATATGAATTAGGAAAAACGGTTTAAAAGGAAAAGAGGAAAAGAAAGATGGAATTTACATATTATAACCCTGTGAAATTATTTCATGGTGCAACAAAAATTGGAGAGGTAGCAGAAGAAGTAAAGAGCTTTGGAGACAAGGTACTACTTATCACAGGTGGTGAAAGCTTTCATAAAAACGGATACTTTGATAAGTTAAAAACGGAATTAGAAGAAAAAAATGTACAGATATATGAAATCAGCGGAAACAGAAAACCACTCCTTTCCACTGTTCGTAAGGGCATGGAACTGGTAAAGGCAGAAAACATTTCATCAATTCTGGGAATTGGTGGAGGGGTCTGCATGGATTTGGCTAAGACAATCGCCTTTGGGGTAAAGCAGACAACAGATATTTGGGACATTTTATCCTATGCAAAGAGTCTGGATACAATGGAACACTTGCCTGTTGGCACAATCGTAACCTTCCCATCATCCGGTTCTGATATGAATGGCAGCACACAGATTACAAACGATGAGACAGGGGAAAATGTCGGGCTGGCAGAGGTATACCCTAATTTTTCATGGCAAAATCCAGAGTATATGCTTTCTATTGAAAATGAAGCTCTTATCTCCGCACAAATGACGGCTTATGTACAGTTGGCGTTAGGATATATCGGACTTGGAAAATCAGATATTGCTGAAAAATACATCTTTGGCACTTATGAATACCTTATTGGATAATCTGGATAAAGCCATTGCTGACTCAAATGATGTTGATGCAAGGAGTACTCTCATGACAATAAGTGCATTAACTGTGAATGGTCTTACAACGCTTGGAAAAGCGGGAGACTGGGTACTTTATCCGTTAAATACTATTGTTATGGATTACTGCAATGTTGCATACAAGCCATGTATTACTGTGATTTTTCCTTACTGGATTAAGATGATTTATGATGGTCAGGAAGAAATCAATTCCTATTTTAACAAGGCATTTGATGTTGTAATAGAGGGCCGAGAAAAAAAGGATATTTTAAAAGATGGCTTGAAAGCGATTTTTAAACTTTACAGAAAGTACAATCTTCCAATCAATTACAGCGAAATTCATGAGGTAAAAGAAAATAGCGAGGCATTACAAGAATCACTGGAAATGCTTGCTGGAATGCAGTCGATTTATACAGAATTGACAACAGAAAAGGTTATGCAGATGATAAATGAAGCAATTCATGGAATTTTAAGAAGTCATAAATGAGCAAAAAAAGGATTTTTATTTAATTTTTTGTATGTTTTTCAGTTACTCAACAATAAAAATAAATCAAGTGTCTATATAATATAAAGATTGTAAAAAAAATTGACAAAAGCAAGGAAAAAAACTGTTGACAAAGCACAAAAATAGTCATACTATTTCCGTATAAATACTGCATAGTGCACAATGCAAAAGACAAGGAGGGCTTCAATGAGGAGAAAAGTTGTAGCAGGGATGTTGACATTTGCAATGTTTGGAATGTCACTAAGTAGTTTTTCGCCGACACAGGTATGTGCGGCAGATGATTTGGGAAAAGTAGAAGTGCATGTATCTGCAAAAGAAGGAGGATATGATCAGACACTTCCTGATCTGCAGTTTGAGAAAGCAGATACAGCACAGAGCAGCGGATATGTAAAAGTATATCCGGACGAAAAAAGACAGACGTTTCTTGGTGTGGGAGGGGCGATGACGGAGTCGGCGGCCTATAATCTGCAGAAGTTAAGCAAGGAACAGCAAGAAGAGGTATATGAAGCATATTTTGGAGAGAGTGGTGCGAAGTATTCTGTTTTGCGTTCGACGATTGGCTCAGCCGATTTTTCGACCAGATCTTACAGTTATAATGACACGGAAGAACCGGATCCAGACCTTAAGAATTTCAGTATAGAAAAGGATTGGGATTACATTATTCCGGCAATTCAAAAAGCACAGTCATACAGACCGGACATCAAATTCTTTGCAGCACCTTGGGCGCCGCCGGCATGGATGAAAAACAGTGGAGTCAGAAGAGGGCAGACGGGGACAGCAGGACTTAATTTTGTTGATAACTCTGTGAAACCGGAATATTATAAGAGTTACGCCAATTATCTTGTGAAGTACATTCAGGAATATGAAAAAGTAGGAATTGATGTATATTCGTTGTCTATGCAGAATGAAGCGCAGAACAATCCGAAATGGGAGGCGGCTACCTGGTCTACCGATGCGGTGATTGATTTTGTTGGAAATTATCTTGGACCGGCGCTTGAGGAGAATCAATTAGATCCACAGCTTTTGATTTGGGATTGGGACAAAGGCAATGACCCGATGCACCATGACGGATTTGTTGATTTCAATACAAAGGTATTGAGTGATGCGAATGCAAGAAAGTATATTGATGGAATTGCTTTTCACTGGTATGCAGGGGATTTGTGGCATGAGATGCAGGGCGTTCCAATGTGGTCGGAAGATTTTTATAGTTTGGACGAAGTGAAAGCGAAGTTCCCGGATATTCATCTTTATGCAACAGAGGGATGTCAGGAGAAGGGACCTTGGTTTGGAAGTTATGATCCTGCGGATCGCTATATTTATGATATTTTAAATGATTTTGAACATGGAACGGAAGCATGGATTGACTGGAACCTTGTTCTTGACAGAGATGGAGGTCCTACACAGGGGGTTGTGAACCAGTGTCATGCACCGATCATGCTGGATGAGAACAACAATGTTTGCTATCAGCCATCTTACTATATTCTGAAGCAGATCAGCCGTACTGTACAGCCTGGAACAGTCAGCATCAAGAGTGCGACAGACATGGATATTGTCAAGACAGCAGTGTTGGATGAGGAAGGTATGATTTCGGTAATGCTTGGAAATGTTACGGACGAGGAGAAGACAGTTACGGTTGTAGATGCAGATAGAAGTGTAGATGTGACATTAAAGCCGCATTCACTGACAACAGTGAAATACGATAGTAACTATCAGCCGGATGACAGTATAGACAGTTCACTTCCAGATGTGTTGGTAAAACCAATTGCAGCAGAGGCAAGCAGTTACGAAAAAAATCCAATCTATAATTATCAGGCGGAGTCTGCTATTGATGATAGCATGAGAACGAGATGGGCAAGCGATTGGACAAATCAGGAGTATATAACATTTGAACTTTCATCGAGGGCAACGGTTTCCGGAATACAGTTGAAGTTTGAAAATGGATATGACGCACTGTATGATATTCAGGTATCGGATGATGGAAAGAATTTTAAGACAGTCAAAACGGTGATGATAGAAGAGATGAATGCACCGGAGGTTACTGTGAAGTTTGATCCTGTGAAAGCAAGATATGTCAGATTCCAAGGAATTCAACGTAATAATAGGTATGGATATTCGATTTATGATGCAAATATTTTAGTAAAACAGTAATGTTGTTATAATATTTCAGTACAAAGAAACACCTGAACTACAGTGACTTGTAATTCAGGTGTTTTCTCTTATATTATCTCATAAACTCATTTATGACATGCAGCACCCCATCTTCATCATTGGATTTCGTAATATAATCTGCTGTCTTTTTCAAGATAGGCTGTGCGTTTTCCATCGCAACGCCAAGACCTGCGTATTCAATCATAGTGAGGTCATTAAATCCGTCGCCACAGCAGATCATCTGATCAGCGGACATCCCAAGATAGTTCAGAAGTTTCTGGAGGGAGTGTGCCTTGTCAATATTTTGAGGCATCACTTCCAGGAAAAATGGCTCTGAGCGGTAAATGTTCAAGAGACTGTGGAATTTCTCTTTTAACAGCGTCTCAATTTTTTCTGTGAGTGCAGCTTCTCCGGTAATCAAAAATTTGTTGACCGGGAAGGTAACCGCTTCAGGGAAGTTCTCAACCCGCACGATTGGCATGTTGTTGATCTTGGATTCCAGCTCAGTATATTGATTTGGCTTGATACCTGAGAGTATTTCATGCTCTGTATAAGTGAGCAGATCTACATCGTATTGGCTTGCAATCTCATAGACGGCAGAAGTAACCTCAGACGGAAGTATTTTGTTGTAAATCGCCTCTCCTGTGGAGCAGTTGATGATTTTTCCGCCATTGAATGAGAGAATATAGCTTCCGTAGTCGCCAAGGCAGAGTTCTTTGGCAAGCGGAATAATACCGGGAGTAGGTCTGCCGGAGGCGAGAACTACCTTTTTCCCATTCTGCTGAATTTCGATAAGAGCCTCTCGTGTGGGAGGGGTAATTTTCTTTTCGGAGTTGGTCAGTGTTCCGTCCAAATCCAGTACAAGTATATCATAGGTCATGGTTTTGCCCTTTCTGTGTTCCGTGTATTATTTAAGCGTAAGCTCCTGAAGGCGTGTCACAATTTCAGGAAATTCCATTCCGTGTGAGGCTTTCACAAGGATCGTGTCGTCTTTGTGTAACAGTTCGTTCATCTTTGTAAAAAAGTCTGCTTTTGTATCAAAATGAACTACTTGATTTCCGGCGGAGAGTTCCTCTGCTCCGGCTGCGGTTGCTTTTGATAGTTCACCGATACAGATGACAAGATCGATCCCTTTTTCGGATGCATGTACACCGACTTGGCGGTGGAGCTCTTTTTCATCCTCGCCAAGCTCAAACATATCTCCGAGAATGGCAACTTTGCGGGTCTCGGCTCCGGAGAGCACGTCGATGGACGCCTTTGTGGACACCGGATTGGCATTGTAGCAGTCATCGATGATAAGAAGAGAATCCGTAAGAATCATATTGTTTCGTCCGGATACCGGAGTCAGACTTTCGATTCCTTTTTTGATCTCTTCAGCGGTAAGTCCGAGTTCACGTCCAACCAAAGCGCCAGCCAGCGCGTTGTACACCATATGGTTTCCCGGAATCGGAATCATTGTGTCGATGCAGTTATCCCCAAGGTGAAGTGTACAAGACACCCCTTTTAGGGAGTGTGTGTGGATATTATCGGCAAAAGCGTCAAGCTCTGTGGATAACCCAAAGAACATTGGCGTTTGTCCTTTTACATCTGTGACTGTGATCAGTTTGTCATCATCGCCGTTTAAGATGATCTTGGCGTCAGGCTGCATAAAGTCGAACATCTCTGTTTTTGCTTTCAAAATGCCGTCTCGGTCGATGAGATTTTCCAGATGGCAGAGTCCGATATTGGTGATGACGCAGATATCCGGGCGAGCCATTTTCGCAAGGCGGTGCATCTCACCGAAATGGTTGATACCCATCTCAAGCACTGCAATCTCGTGTTCATCTCGAATATTGAAGATTGTCAGCGGAAGCCCGATTTCGTTGTTAAAGTTTCCAGCCGTTTTAAGAACATGATATTTTTGCTCCAAAACCGAGGCGATCATCTCTTTTGTACTTGTCTTTCCGACACTTCCGGTGATACCGACCACTTTGATGTCAAGTGCCTTGCGGTAATGTTCTGCAATATCTTTGAGCGCCTGCTCACAGGAGTCAACAAGAATGTATGGGTGAGATACATTCTCTAAGACCACTTCGGAAAGTGTGCAGAGTGCACCTTTTTCCATCACCTGTGGGATAAAAGAGTGTCCGTCTACTCGTGCGCCTTTTATTGGAATAAACAACCAGTCTTTTTCGATTTTTCGGCTGTCGATGGCAACACCGGCCACTTCGATATGTGATACTGCTTCGCCCCCAAAATATTGTCCGTGGCATGCAGCAGTAATTTCCTGTAAAGACATATGTTTCATCGTCTGTTCCTCCGTCTATGCGTTGTAACGCGCGAGTGATTTTTGGATGATCAGTTCACAGAGGTCTCCGTATGTGATTCCGGCAGCGCGTGCCTCTTTCGGAAGAAGGCTGGCAGCGGTCATACCAGGGAGGCTGTTTACTTCGAGACAGTAAATGTCGTTGTTCTCATCTAATAAAAAGTCAGCGCGTGAGTAAATATCTAATTTCAGTGCTTTGAAAGCGAGCTCTGCAGCTCTTTGCATTCTTTCTGTCACTTCTTCATCGATATTTGCAGGACAGATTTCTTCTGTGCATCCATCCTGATATTTGTTGGCGTAATCAAAGAATCCGGTTTTTGGTATGATCTCAATTACCGGAAGCGCTTTTCCGTCGATGATGCCGACTGCGAATTCGCGTCCTTTGATGTAAGGCTCGATTACAATCTCGTCCTCATAGCGGAAGGAATTCTCAACCGCTTCTTTGTATGCGTCCATCGTATCGACGATATATACGCCGATGCTGGAACCACCGGAACACGGTTTTACAACGACCGGAAGAGTAAGACCAAGATCAGAAAGAGCTGTATCTTTTCGGTCTTTTGTGAGATTGGTTCCAAGCGGTGTCGGAACGCCTGCCATCGTGAAAATCTGTTTTGTAACCCCTTTGTCCATGGCAAGCGCACTTCCGAGATAGTTTGGACCGGTGTATTTAATTCCGAGAATATCAAATGTTGCCTGTAATTTCCATTTTCTCCGACATCACCATGAAGCCCCATAAATACAATATCTGCAAGGCGGCAGATATCGATGACATTCGGTCCCAAAAAGCAGTCGGACTGGTCTTCACGGGACGCTTTGATTGCCGCAAGATCCGGTTCTGTTGTTTTGATTCCGTCTGCAATCTCCAAGCCTGCGTTTGGAAGAGTGAATACTTCTTCTAATTTGTCGGAATCATATGGAAATCCTAAAAATACATCTAATAAAAAAGCCTGATGCCCGTTTTCTCTCAAAGTTCTGCAGATGCCGGCTCCGGAAGTGAGTGAAACGTCACGTTCTGTGCTGAGCCCTCCTGCCAATACTACAATTTTCATACTGTTTATACTCCTTTATCATCGTCTAATCGGCAATACTCATCTGGTTCAGTAATGCCTGTTTTTCATCATATAATTTGCGGGACAGATCCACATATACTTTGTGTGGATTGAAGAGACGTTTTTGTCTCGTCCCAAAGTGTTTTCTTTTCTTCTGCACAGTAGGCAGCAATCTCCATGACAGACGGAGAATCATATACACATGCGCCGTTAATAAATACCGGTTTTAAAATCTCACGCATAGTGTAAGAGCCGCCGGCAAGTTTTGTCTTTTTCCAGGTGGCTGTCGGATCAAATAACAATAGATCTTCATCTGTGTCATAAGTCTCGTCTGCAAAGCAGATCAAATCTGCACGCATCTTTCCGGTCGCCTTGTCATAGATACGGTAAACGGTCTTATTGCCAGGGTTTGTAATCTTTTCTGTGTTCTCAGAAAGTTTAATCTTGGAATGAAATTTTCCATCTTCTTTTTGGATTGCAGCAAGTTTGTATACCCCTCCGAAGGAAGGACAGTCTTTGGACGTAATTAGATTTGTTCCGACTCCCCATGAGTGATAGCTGCACCCTGGATCTTTAAGTCGTGGATCAAATATTCGTCAAGATCGTTGGAAGCGGAGATAAATGCATCTTCAAATCCGGCTTCGTCTAACATCTTACGTGCCTTTTTAGAAAGATATGCAAGGTCACCGCTGTCGAGGCGGATTCCGTAGTTGTGAAGTTCAATTCCGGATTCACGCATCTCGGTGAACACTTTGATCGCATTTGGCACACCGGATTTTAAGGTGTCGTATGTGTCAACCAACAGACAGCATGCGTCAGGATATAATTTTGCGTATGTCTTAAATGCAGTGTATTCATCTGCAAAACTCATAATCCAGCTGTGTGCATGAGTTCCTTTTACCGGGACGTCAAACATCTGTCCGGCAAGAACATTGGATGTGCCGATACATCCGCCGATCATAGCGGCCCTTGCACCGTAGAGCCCCGCGTCAGGACCTTGCGCCCGCCGCAGACCGAATTCCATCACACCGTCTCCTGCCGCGGCAAAGACAACTCTGGCTGTCTTTGTCGCAATGAGAGACTGATGGTTGATGATATTTAAGATGGCTGTCTCCACAAGCTGTGCTTCCATGATCGGTGCGACAACTTTCAAGAGCGGCTCTTTTGGAAAGACAACAGTTCCTTCCGGAATTGCATAGATATCGCCGCTAAAGTGAAAACCACTCAGATAATGAAGAAAATCTTCGCTGAACATGTTCAGATTTCGAAGATAATCGACGTCATCGTATGAGAAGTTCAAGTCTTTAATATAGTCAATTACCTGTTCCAGACCGGCTGCAATAGAATAGCCAGAACCACAAGGATTCGAACGGAAAAAGACATCGAATACAACGGTCTCATTTTCCTGACGCTCAAAGTAGCCTTGCATCATTGTAAGCTCGTACAAATCTGTTAACAGGGTAAGATTTCTGCTGTTCATCTTGTTTGCTCCTTTATTTTCTGCATACATGCATTTCTTTTTGTACACCTGATTTTTAGGATATACTTATTTCATTATATCACTAGCGTATGACAATGTAAAAAGAAAATTTATGATATGATCCATAAGATCTGACAGAACAGAAAAACGCAGCCTATGATAGCAAGGCTGCATTTTTTTGAATGGTCTCTTGGATGATATTCTGACAGTAAGCACCGAGATGCTTCTGTGTCTCTTTATCCAGTTCTTTTGGATAGACTGGTTCCCCATATTCAATGACCACGTGTGTTTTCTTGATACGTGGAAACTGGTTTTCAAAGATGGCTGCGGTATTGTTCATACTGATTGGAACAATCGGACATCCGGTCTTCGTGGAGATTTTTAAGGCGCCGTCCTTAACGGCAGCATACTTAATTCTTCGCCCTTGTTTCGCGTGCCCTCCGGGAAGATGCAGATTGAGATTCCTTTTTTTACATACTCAATTGCCTGAAGAATCGTCTTCAATCCTTCCTTTGGATTTTCACGGTTCAAAAACAGGCAGTAAAGATATCGCATCCAGGTTGAGAGGAGCGGAATCTTTTCCATAGAGTCTTTTGCTACATAACCGGTCAGACGTTTGCAGCGGGAGTATGTCAGCAGAATATCGAAAAAACTTCTGTGATTTCCGATAAAAAGAACGGGTTCATCAGGAACATTCTCTTCCCCGATCACCGTCACTTTCACACCGGTAATCTTTAAAATTATTTTGAATCCCCATTGCACAATCCGAAGTGAGCTGTAATCTCTTGCATTTCGGTTACATTTTCCGATTAGCCACTCTATGAAAAAGACCGGAATGGACAAAATCAGATAAGTAATCAGAAAAATTACTACAAAAATAAAACGTATCATAAAATCTAAGTTCCCTTCTATTAATTATCGTCCATATAGACGAGTCACAGAACAAAGCGCTTCGGCGAGACTGTCCGACAACGCCTCTTTTTGGTAACGCCATGCCCAATTTCCATCTGCCACACCCGGACAGTTCATACGACCCTCTTTTCCAACGCCGAGAACATCTTGTAATGGAAAGACCGCATAAGCTGCAATCGAGCCAAGGCAGGTGCGGATAAAGTCAAAATGGATACTGCTTGCGTCCGTGTTCATATAGCGGCGGACTTTGTCTCTGGAATATTCGCTTGCAGTCTGATACCAGCCTGCGCTGGTGTCGTTGTCGTGTGTCCCTGTATAGCACACACAGTTTGTTGTAGTGAACTGATGAGGAAGAAATGTACTTTCCTCAGTCGATTCGAAGGCAAACTGTAGGACTTTCATACCAGGAAAATGGAATTGATCACGGAGTTTTTCGACTTCAGGTGTGATGACACCAAGATCTTCGGCAATGATCGGAAGATTTTTTCCAAGCGCCTTTTCTATGGCGAGGAAGAGATCTTCTTTCGGGCCGTGCTTCCAGGTACCGTTGATTGCGGTCTCCTCTCCGAAGGGAACTGCCCAATAAGCTTCAAACCCACGGAAATGATCGATTCTTAAGTAATCTAAAAGATCCAGTTGGTTGCGGATTCTGGAAATCCACCATTTGTAGCCCTCTTTTTTATGGGCATCCCAGTTGTAGAGCGGATTGCCCCAAAGCTGTCCGGTTGTCGAAAAATAATCCGGCGGGACACCGGCGACTGAAGTCGGATAACCTTTTGAATCCAGTTGGAACAAATGTTGATTTGCCCAGGCATCGGCGCTGTCCAAAGAGACAAAAATTGGGATGTCGCCGATGATCTGTATATCCTTTTCGTTTGCATATTTTTTTAGTGCATACCATTCTTTAAAAAATAGAAATTGAACAAAGTAATGGTATTGTATCTCGTTAGAAAGCTGCTTTTTCAGTTCTTTCTTCAGACTGTCGGTCGGTCTGCGGTATGCTTCTTCCCAGGAAAGCCAGTCCTTTCCGTCATGCATTGCTTTGCAAGCCATGAAAAGTGCATAGTCATCAAGCCAAAACTGGTTGGCATTATAAAACGCATCGTATTCTTCCAATAACATCTTGTCGGAGGTATGGAGAAAACGTGAAAATGCAGATGCTAAAATCTTGAATTTCCAAGGGATGATCGTCCCATAGTCAACATGGTGTCCGTCTCCGCGCGGCAGTCGGAAAGTTCTGCTTCCTCTAAGAGTCCGAGTTCTTTTAAATGTGCAGGACTGATCAGCAACGGCTGTCCTGCAAATGCTGAAAAGCTTTGATACGGCGAATCCCCAAAACCGGTCGGCGTAAGTGGGAGGATCTGCCATAGGTGTTGTCCTGATTTTTCAAGAAAATCCACAAAATCATAGGCATCCTGTCCCAAATCTCCGATTCCATATGGAGATGGGCAAGATGTGGGATGAAGCAAAATCCCGGACAGACGATGTGGCTTTTCATAAGTCACTTCAGCAGTTTCAAAATTCATAGTGATGTCCCCTTTTTTATTGATTCCTGTTTTTCTCATTATACTAAAGTGCAGAAATAAAGGCAATATTTTTGAAAAAAACAGTCATTTTTGAAGACGTTCAGGTGTATGTATATAGGGAGAAGATAGACGAGGGATGCATGTGAGAAAATTAGCATCAGTTATGTTATGTGTCTGCCTGCTTATGTTATGTCAGGGCTGTTCTGTAAAGAAGATGAATACGGAAAAAATCAGAGATGTAGAGATCACTGTACTGGAAGAAGAAAAAATTCCGGAGGAGTTTCTGACACAGATTGAAGAAAAAAAGTCCGGACCGTTTAAGATTACGTATGCGGACAAAGATGCACTCTATATTGCACGGGGGTATGGAGAACAGAAGACGAGCGGTTACAGCATTGAGGTGAAAGAATGTTATGAGACAGAGAATGCCATTTATATACATACGAATCTGATCGGACCGTCAAAGGAAGAAAAAATTGTGGAGGCAAAGACATTTCCGTATGTGGCAGTGAAAATGCAATTTATCGACAAAAATGTGGTGTTTGAGTAAAGGAGAGAGGCAATGGAATTAGTAAAAAAACAAATTCATGCAAATCAGGTCGGCAAAAAAATGGTGGATCAATTTCTGGTAGACGATGATTTTAATGTGCCGGATACAAAAAATGATGTGCAGCGAGTCGTTGCGGGAGAGGGCACGGTGAAAATCGAGGATGTAAGACCGGTGGAAAATTACGTCAGAGTTACGGGAAAACTGTATTTTCAGATACTGTATGTGACAGAAGGAGCAGAACCGTCACTGACATCCATGGAAGGAAAAATTCCGTTTGAGGAGATGGTGTATGCGGATGAGGGGACAGACGGAGAATATGTTGTTCAAAATACAAGGGTAGATTTTACTGCAACAATGATTCATTCGAGAAAATTGAATATCAAAGCAATGATTGAGCTTTTAATCAGTCCTCAAATGCAGGTTGATGAGGACATTACAGTCGATGTGGAAAGTGAAATGCCACTTTATAAAAAGAAAAAAGCAATGGAACTTTTAACTCTTCATACGTCAAAGAAAGATACATACCGGATTAAAGAAGAACTGACGCTTCCGGGAACGAAAGAGACGATTGGGACAGTGCTTTGGACAGATATTTCGAACCGAAAACTAGATACGAAACTTGGGGCGGACGAATTGCTGCTTTCCGGAGAACTGCTGGCATTTTGTTTCTATGAATCGCCGGATGGGAAAATAGACTGGATTGGGCAGACGATCCCGTATGAGGGAAGAGTGGAGTGCTATGGAGTCGATGAAGCGATGTATCATCATCTGAACGCGAATCTGGAAGATATCAACGTGGATATCCGGATGGATGAAGACGGAGAGATGCGCACGCTTGGAATTGAGGGGACGTTAGAGTTAAAAATTGCCATTTATCAGGAAGAAAACATAGATTTTTTGGAAGATGTATATTCTTTGGAGCAACATTGCAGACTAGAGACAAAAGAAGCTTCCTATGAAGAGCTGCTGATGCAGAATCACTCGAAATGTAAGATAGCAGAGCAGCTGTCTTTGCCGGAGTTAAAAGATGATATTCTACAGATTTGTCATAGCAGCGGAAGGGTGCAGATTGACCGCACAGAGGTGACTGAGGAAGGGGTTCAGATTGACGGTGTACTCCATGTCAGCTTTTTATTTGTGAAGCCAGACGACGAAGTTCCATTCGACACGTGGCAGGGAATGGTTCCGTTTTCTTATTTAGTTGAGAGCAATGAATCGGAAATGGATATGCACTGCGACATTACAAGTGCACTGGAGCAGCTGAGTGTTTCTCTTATGGGAGGCGACAGTGTGGAGGTGAAAGCAGTGCTTGCGTTTCACAGTTTTTTGCGAAAATCAGTGAAGGCTGATGTCATCACGGATTTGAAAATGGAAAAAATTTCGATGGAAGAGCTGGAAAAGAGACCGGGGATTGTTGGTTATATTGTAAAAGAAGGAGATGACCTTTGGACACTCGCAAAACGTTATAGCACGACAAAAGAAGGCATTATGGAAGTGAACGAGATGACCGATGAAATGATAAAACCGGGAGACCGGATATTGATTTTCAAAGAAAATATGAGTATACTATAGGTATTATGTATACAAAAAACACTGTCCCGGTGGAAACTCTGCCGGGATGGGAAGTGAGATGTGAAAGGAGAACGTGATGGGGAATATACAACAGCTAAAAGCTCTTGCAAAAATCAATCTGGGGCTGGATGTACTTGGAAGAAGAGAGAATGGGTATCATGATGTCCGCATGGTGATGCAGACAATTTATCTGTATGATAATATTACGATACAACGAACAGAGACACCGGGAATTACGCTGGAATCCAACTTGTATTTTCTGCCGAATGATGAGGGGAATATTGCATATAAAGCGGCAAAGATGCTGATGGACGAGTTTGAGATCCGGGATGGTGTCCATATTACATTGGACAAGCATATCCCGGTGGCAGCAGGACTTGCAGGGGGGAGCTCGAACGCGGCGGCGGTTCTTGTCGGAATGAACCGTATGTTTTCACTTGGACTCAGTGAAATGGATTTGATGGAACGAGGTGTAAAATTAGGGGCAGATGTTCCGTACTGTATTATGCGCGGAACGGTGCTTGCAGAAGGATCGGAGAAGAACTCACACGACTTTCACCGCTGCCAAAGTGCTATATTTTGATCGCAAAGCCTGGAATCAGTGTGTCAACCCGCACGGTCTATGAGAAATTAGATGCACTTACGATCACAGAGCATCCAGATATAGACGGTCTGATTACCGGACTTGAAAACCAGGATTTGAGAGCAGTCGCATCATCGATGGGGAATGTGCTCGAACAAGTTACGGTAGATGCCTATCCGGTGATCGACAGGATTAAAAACGTGATGAAGGAACAGGGGGCGCTTAACGCCATGATGAGCGGCAGCGGACCGACGGTGTTTGGAATTTTTGAAGACCGGCAGACAGCAAAGAAAGCGCAGAGGAAAATCAAAGAGCTGCAGATTGCAAAGCAGGTCTATTTGGCAAATGTACACAATACAAAAAGGAGATAAAAAGATGGATACAAATTTTGAAGTGAATATGAATGAATATTTACCGCTTCGCGATGTTGTATTTAATACACTGCGTCAGGCGATTTTGCGTGGAGAATTGAAACCGGGAGAGCGCCTGATGGAGATTCAGCTTGCAAACAAATTAGGGGTGAGCCTGTACTCCGATTCGGGAGGCAATCCGAAAGCTGGAACTTGAGGGGCTTGTGCTGATGATTCCAAGAAAAGGGGCAGAGGTGGCGGATATTACCGAAAAGAGCCTGCGGGATGTTTTGGAAGTGAGAGAGGCGCTGGAAGAGCTGGCGGTAAGACTTGCGTGCGACAAGATCAAAGAAGAGGAGATTGAAGAATTAAAAAAAGCGGCGCAGGAATTTAAAGAGACATTGGACTGTGAGGATGTTACGAGATTTGCGGAAGCCGATGTGAAATTCCATGATATCATTTACCGGACAACAGACAACGAGAGACTGATTCAGCTTTTATATAATTTGAGAGAGCAGATGTACCGTTATCGTGTGGAATACTTAAAAAGAGAAGATGCGCATGAGACTCTTCTTGCAGAACATGAGAGAATTATCGAGACAATTGAAAAGCGTGACAAAGAAGAGGCGATGAAAGCGGTGAGCCGCCACATAGACAATCAAGTGGCAGCTGTGATTGATACGATTCGCACAAAAAAATAGAATATTTGTATAATCTCAGAAAAATATGTGAAAACTCCGATTATCAAACAGGAGGTACATATTTATGAGATGGATATATGAGAAAAAGAAGATGATTTGTGCAGCGGCAGCGATTGTGCTTGCAGTTCTTGTGACAGGAGTAACCGCAGAGAAGAAGGGAATGCTTGCACAGGCAAAGATTGCAAGTGTTCAAAAGAGGATGGCGAAAGAAGTATTTCGTTTCCATGTGCTTGCAAATAGCGACAGCGAGGAAGATCAAGAACTGAAGATGAAAGTAAAAGGAGAAATCATTGCATATATGAAAGAAGATCTGCCATATTCGGATGGTGTGGAGACGACGAAGGCGTGGGCGAGAACACATACGGATGAGATTGAAGAAGTGGCTGCACGGACCATTGAAGAAGCCGGATATGACTATCCGGTAAAGGCAAAGGTTACGACCTGCTATTTCCCGGATAAGACATACGGAGATGTGACATTCCCACAGGGGGAATATGAAGCACTCCGAATTGAGATCGGGGAGGCAAAAGGACAGAACTGGTGGTGTGTGCTTTACCCGAATCTCTGTTTTATCGATGCGGTAAATGCGGTTGTGCCGGAAGAGGGAAAAGAAGAATTGAAAGAAGTACTGGATGAAGAAGAATATGAGATGGTGACCGCCGGCACAAAATTCAAGATTAAATGGTTCTTCTTTCAATGATAGGCAAAGTTGTGATTGGAGGAATTCATGACTGAATTTTTAGTAAAACATTTTGTGAAGGATTATGAAAAGACAGAAAAGGTGTCTGTGCGTACTGGCTATGGAATTCTGGCGAGTATGGTAGGCATCTTTTGCAACGTTTTATTGTTTTTGATGAAGATAACAATTGGGATGATGATACATAGTATCTCTGTTATCGCAGATGCATTTAACAACTTATCTGATGCAGGTTCATCGATCATCAGCTTTATCGGAGTCAAGATTGCGAGTAAGCCGGCAGACAAGGAGCATCCGTTCGGACATGGAAGGATGGAGTATATTGCGGCTTTGGTTGTCGCGTTTTTGGTGTTGCAGGTTGGGTTTACTTTTTTTAAAGATGCAGTTGGAAAGATAAAACATCCACAGGAGATAGAATTTAATCTGGTATCTGTCATTGTTTTATTGTTGTCCATCGGGATTAAGCTTTGGCTTGGGATGTTCAATAAGAAGCTTGGAACGAGGATTCATTCAAATGTGATGCTTGCAACGGCAGCGGATGCGATGGGCGATGTGATCACAACATCTGCGACGGTTGTCTCATTGCTGGTATTTCAGTTTTCGGGCTGGAATATTGATGGGATTGTAGGAATCGGCGTGTCTCTTGTTGTTATGTGGGCAGGAGTAGGGATCGCAAAAGATACGTTGGAGCCATTGCTTGGTCAGGCAGTTCCAAAAGATGTGTATGAAGAGATAACAAAATTTGTGGAATCCCATGAAGGAATCCTTGGGACACATGATTTGATTGTACATAATTATGGTCCGGGAAGAAGTATGGCTTCGCTGCATGCCGAGGTGGCAAATGATGTGGATATCGAAGTCTCTCATGAGATCATCGACCGTATTGAGAGGGAAGCTACAAAAGAGCTTGGTGTGTTTTTGGTCATTCATATGGATCCGATTGAGATGAAAGACGAGCGTGTTTTATATGCAAAAAGGAAATTGGAAGAGGCGGTGAGAGCAATCGATCCGCAGGTGAGTATCCATGATTTTCGTATGGTGGATGGAGATGAGCAGGTGAATTTGATCTTTGATATGCTCGTTCCATTTCAGTATGATAAAGAAAAGCAAAAGGAAATCTGCAGGACACTTCGAAAAAAGGTAAGGGAGATTGACCAAAGATACCGTTGCGTCATTGTGACGGAGACAAGTTACATAGCGGAGGAAAAATAGATGTATAAGTTAGAAGGACAGATCAGATTCAGTGAGTGTGATACGAGCAAGAGAATAACGCTTCCGGGAATCATCAATTATTTTCAAGATTGCAGCAGCGCACAGTCTGAGCAGATCGGACATGGGATTGACTATCTGAAAGAGAAGAAGAAAGCCTGGATACTTTCCGCGTGGCAGATTATTGTGGAACGTTATCCGGAACTTGGAGAGGCGATTGAGGCTGGCACGTGGGCAACTGATTTTAAGGGACTGTATGCGACGAGGAATTTTTCGATGAAGACAAAATCAGGGGAAATGCTGGCATATGCCAATTCTATCTGGGTGTTCATGGACCTCGCTGCCGGAAGACCAACAAAACCGGGAAAGGAAGAGGTGGAAGCATATGGGATGGAACCGGCGCTTGAGATGGAATATGCTCCGAGAAAATAAAACTGTCGGAAAAGCGATTTTGGTTGACACGTTCCCGGTACGCAAGTATCATATTGATACAAACAATCATGTAAATAATTGCCAATATGTGCAGATGGCGATGGAAGTGCTGCGGGAAGACATGAGGATCAGACAGGTACGAGTAGAGTATAAAAAATCAGCGGTTTATGGAGATGTTATTTTGCCGAAGATTGCCGAAGAAACAAGCCGTACCGTGGTGGAACTTTGCGATATGGAGGAAAGACCATACGCTGTGGTAGAATTTGTAGGAGAGAAAAAATAAATGATGAGATTAGGGAAAAAACAAGTACTGACAATTGTAAAAAAAAGTAGAGTTTGGAGTGTATCTGGCAGTGACGAGGATCGTGTGCTTCTGCCAAAAAGACAGGTTCCGGAAGGGGTTG
>ENA-OQDW01000403-OQDW01000403.1-human-gut-metagenome-genome-assembly--contig:-NODE-403-length-18354-cov-2.340813_pt1 | contig 18354 bp, 22 predicted proteins | sample MGYA00242784_ERZ504613 | MGnify/ENA primary metagenome ERZ504613 (study PRJEB26092, sample SAMD00036330) | human gut metagenome | host: Homo sapiens | study: EMG produced TPA metagenomics assembly of... | reverse complement strand
TTTGTTTTTTTTGATTCCCCTGATACAAACAGCCGCCCAAAGTCAGATCCATCTCCAACTCCGGGCGGCCGATATACATTCTTACATATCGGTTTTATTTATTATTTGTAAAGAGGTCCATAATTCTTGCATGCTCTGAAATCTGCACCTTCTTTATCCATTCCAAATGCATTCCATGCTGCCGGACGATAGATATCTTTCTCAGGAACATTGTGCATGGATACAGGAATTCTCAGCATAGAGCACATTGTGATAAGATCTGCACCAATGTGTCCGTAGGAGATTGCTCCATGTTTGCACCCCAGTTGTTCATTACATCATAAGCTGTCTTGAACGGTCCCTCTTTGCCATCGCATCTTGGAGCAAACCATGTACATGGCCATGTATAGTCTGTACGTTTCCACAGCTTGTCAGATACTTCTTCAGGAAGAGCTACTGTCCATCCTTCAGCGATCTGCAGAACCGGTCCAAGTCCTTTTACAAGGTTCAGACGGATCATTGTTGCAGGCATCTGGCACGTGTTTCATAACGGCTGGAGTATCCGCCTCCACGGAAATATCCGTTGTCAGCCATACACCATTCTGTGTTTTCCATGATTGCTTTCTGGTCTTCTTCTGTGATATCCCACCACTGTTTCATAACAGCTGTTCCATCAGCTTCTTTTGCTTCTCCGTTAGCATCAAGGCAGGCAGCACCGGAGTTGATCAGGTGAAGGAAACCGCCGGCTTCTTTTGCTACGCCCTCAAGGTCATATCCTGTAGCTTTCTTAACAGCCTCCGGGCTCCAGTATGTACGAACGTCAGCGAAAATCTGTGCTCTGTTTGTAAGAAGTTTCATGAACAGCATTCCAAGTCCGTTAAGAACATCGTTCTCTGTAGCCAGGATGTATGGTTCACGTGCTCCGTTCCAGTCAAAGGAGGTGTTCAGCATAGCTTCTGCAAAGTCACCGTTCGGATAGAAATCTGTCCACTGTCTCTGTCCCTGGAAACCGGCTGCCAGAGCATTGTGTCCGATTGCTTCTTCGGAGAATTTAGGATCAAGGTTGTCACAGCCATTCATCAGTTCTTTGATGATAACTGCCATCTTAACTACAAACTCAAACTGCTCTTCTTTCTTCTCCGGAGAGAACTGAAGTTCTTCAGGGTTCTTGTCCCAGCCGATCTTACAGGTTTCTTTTGCCCATTTCAGAGCTTTCTCAAATTCTGCGTGATCATAGATACCTTCTGTCATACGACGGATGATCTCTACCTCATCAACAGACTCAACTCTCATTCCAAGATAAGATTCGATGAAATCGGAATCAATGATAGATCCGCCGATACCCATTGTTACAGAACCGATCTGCAGATAGGATTTTCCTCTCATGGATGCTGCTGCAACTGCTGCGCGGCCGAATCTTAACAGTTTTTCTTTAACATCTTCCGGAATAGATGTGTCATCAGCTTCCTGAACATCATGTCCATAGATACCGAATGCCGGAAGTCCTTTCTGTGCATGTGTTGCAAGTACAGATGCAAGGTATACAGCACCAGGTCTTTCTGTTCCGTTGAATCCCCATACAGCTTTGATCGTCTGTGGATCCATATCCATTGTCTCAGCGCCGTAGCACCAGCATGGTGTAACTGTAAGAGTGATATCTACGCCTTCTTTACGGAATTTATCTGCACATGCAGCGCTCTCTCCAACACGTCCGATGGTTGTATCAGCGATTACAACTTTAACCGGTTCACCGTTGGAATATCTTAAATTCTCTTCAAATAATTTAGCAGCTGATTTCGCCATATTCATTGTCTGATCTTCCAGAGATCCACGAACATCCAGTGCTCCTCTACGACCATCGATAGTAGGTCTGATACCAATTACCGGATAGCTGCCAATTAATCTGCTCTTTGCCATAATAAAATACCTCCTGATAAATTATTGTAAGATTCCCGCAGGATCATTTCCTGCTAGAGCGTGTCTGAAAAAGGCTTTCTGCAAGATGTGCGTCACAATTTGTGGGATATTTTGCCCGGATGAGGCGCCGTAGCGGGCTACGGCAACTGATTCGGGTGAAATATCCCGCAAAGTGGGGCGTGCAGATTGCGGGAATGATTTTTCAGACACGCTCTAACCCCCAAGATTACATTTTCACTTTTCGCAGCATCTTCTGACTGCAAATATAACAAAAATAATAACCTCTACACCTGTTGTGCCAAGTAGCCCGATAACCACTGTTCACTCCGTTCACAGCAGCCTGACCACTCAACTTTGTTACTGATATCTATTATATAATTGCATTCAGAAAATTACTTGTGTTATAATAGCAAAAAACAGTACAATATTCACTTTTTCTGTTTTAATCATAAAATTTCTGTAAATTTTGTAAGGAGGAAGTTCTTTTGCATGATTTAAACCATAATGAAGACCGTCCAAGAGGCACTTATGAGTTTCCATTTGAGTTTCATCACATCGATCATACACATCCCAGATATGTCATGTCTTATCACTGGCATGTGGAATATGAAATAATTCGTATTCTGGAAGGTTCTCTTACCGTCACTTTAGACGAAAAAAGTTTTACAGCAGTTAAGAATGATATCATTTTTGTACATAGTGGAATCCTTCATTCAGGAATTCCCCATGATTGTGTATATCAGTGTATTGTTTTTGATATGAACACTTTTTTGAAAAACAATCCTGTATGCGGAGAATATATCCAGAAAATCCTGCATCAGGAAACAATGCTTTTTCCACATTTTTCAGATGAGCATCCACAGATTCTGAACTGTATTTCTGTTCTGTTTGATGCCATGTATGAAAAAGATACCGGATATGAGCTGACTGTATTTGGACAATTTTACCACTTTTTTGGTTGATTTTCAGTAATCATTACTTTATCGAAATCCTACCCGAACGCGCAGAGACTATAAACGTATTCTCCAGTTGAAGCAGGTTCTGGAATTTATCGAAAAAAATTATGCCAATCCTATCACACTTCAGGAACTGTCTGCTTCTGTCTCTATGTCACCGAAATATTTCTGCAGGTTCTTTTCGGAAATGACCCATCAGACTCCTGTGGATTATCTGAACAGACAGAGAATTGAAGAAGCCTGTTTACAACTGGCGGCTACTGATGACTCAATCACAGAAATTGCTTACAGGAACGGATTTAATGATCTGAGTTATTTTATACGTACTTTTAAGAAATACAAAGGCATGACTCCCGGGAAATATAAGCGAAGATAAATCAGTACATCGCAAAAAGACCAGAACAGCTCTCTTCAGAACTGTTCTGATCTTTTTAATACTCCTTCACAACTGTCTGGTGCCTTCAACAGCGGACTGCCAAATAGTTGTCATCCATCTTACAATATTTCATTTAACACAGACTGACCATACTCTGCCAGACTATGGTCTTCTTCTCCTGTACCGCCGCTGATTCCAAGTCCACCGATAATTGTATTTCCGGACTTCAGCGGAATACCGCCGCCGAAAATAACGATTTTTCCACCATCCAGCTTGTCAACGCCATAAAAGGTTCCTCCTGGCTGTGCGATCTTCGAAAGTTCCATTGTAGACATCTTCACTGCCACTGCAGTATAGGCTTTCTTCATTGCCACATCGAAGCTTACAAGGAATGCTCCATCCATCACATGGACCGCAACCGGATTTCCTTCCGGATTGCAGACCGCGATTACCGCACGCTGCCCTCTGCGCACAGCTTCCTGCTCCAGTCTCTCGATCAGTTTCTTCGCTGTATCCAATGTTATCCTGCTCTGAATTCCCATTCGTTTAAGAACCTCCTGGATGACGGCTTCATTGATATCTGCCGTCTTTTTTAATACATCTGTATTACTGTCGGACGGTTCCGGCAATGCATCTGTATTATTATCAGACGTTTTCGCCAATGCACCCGCATGATCATCAGACAGTTCCACTGAAAGATCAGAGTAATACTCTATATATCTCGCCAAAATATACAGATAATCCGAAAGGCGGTTAAGAAATCTCTTACTCTCTGTATCTGCGCCAAACTTCACGCTGACCTGTGCAAGGCAGCGCTCTGTTCTTCTGGCAACAGTACGTGCAATATCTATCTCTGCAGCCAGTCGGCTCTTTCCTGTAAGCTTCTCCGGAACAGGCTTTTCGCACAGTGCTTCCAGTTTATCTGTTTCCGCCTCCAACACTGCTGTTTCCTTTTCACTGACTTTACAGTCACGATCATATGGGTTACTGACTCCCGCTGCGATCAGATCAAGATTCTTTTGAATACGTTCAAGAAGCTGAAGTATTTCTGACTGACGGAGCATACTTTTTACAAGTTCAATATGACTATTCAGTTCATCAGCCTCACCCATAAGGCGGATACGGTCATCAGACTTGGAAATATTACCAGCATGAGCCATATCTGTAATTCCTCTGTCTCCTCTTTTTGTATAAATACTCATCTCTTCTCCATCTCCTGTATCTGATTTCAGCAGCAGTCAGCATCTGCCGGAAATTATTGTCTTCATTTTCAGAATGACCATAATTTCGTATAAATCTTTATAATATCTTCTTTAGTCGGAACTCTCGGATTATTCACTGTGCAGGCATCTGCAAGTGCTGCGTCTGCCATCTTGTCAATTGCTGCAAAATATTCTTCCGGTGCAATTGTTCCCAGTTCCTGAATCGTCAGCGGAATATTCATCTCTTTCTGCATAAACTGAATCCAGTTTACCAGAGAACGGACCGTCATTACTTTATTATAATTGCTCAGTCCGAGAATGTGCGCAACATTGGCGTATCTCTTTACAGCCGGAAGATACTCTTTCTGGCTCTTACTGTGCTTATTGATATCAGAATTAAATTCTACGATATGCGGAAGCAGCATAGCATTTGCCCTTCCATGCGGAATATGGAACATTGCTCCCAGCTGATGAGCCATGCTGTGAGTGATTCCAAGACCTGCTGTATTAAAGGATAAACCAGCCAGACAGGAAGCTACATGCATTTTTTTACGCGCATGCATATCACTGCCGTCCAGATATGCTCTCAGCAGAAATACCCCGCAAATTTCAATCGCTTTCTCCGCAAGTGCAGAAGAGAATTCATTATGTGCAGTACTTACGTATGATTCCAGCGCATGTGTAAACACGTCCATACCAGTATCCGCTGTGATGGCCGGCGGAACACTCCTTACAAGTTCTGCATCCAGAATTGCTTCATCTGCTGTAAGGCTCTCTGAGATCAGCGGATATTTTACATGTGCTGCAGTATCGTTTACTACTGCAAAAGAAGTAACTTCTGATCCGGTGCCACTTGTCGTCGGAATTGCGATCAGACCTACTTTTCCGTAATTGTTGATCTTCAGTGCAAATTCTCTGATTGCCTTGGAAGAATCAATCGCAGAACCACCACCGACTGCAACAACTGCTTCCGGCTGATATTCCAGGAACTTCTTTACCCCTTCTGCAATCTTGTCCACAGGTGCATCCGGCACAACGTCATGGAAAATATCGTATTCAATACCTGCACTGTTTAAAGGAGCCGTGATCAGATTGATCATTTTACTTTGTACCACAAATGGATCTGTTATAATGAGAACCCTTTTATACGGGATCTCTTTTAATCTGTCTAACGCGTTATCCCCAAAATGGATCGCGGTTTTCATCTCAAAAGTATTCATTGTATCATACTCCTATTTTCTTTGTCAGACAGGATATAGGCATTTTACATTAAATTTCTCAAAGTGCTTCTTCCAACGTTCTGTCGGTTCTTTGTCCGTCACTATAATATCTACTTCTTTCATGCTTCCAGCTACGGAAAACGCTGTCTGATCAAATTTAGAACTGTCAACAACCAGAATTCTCTTTCGTCCGGAACCGATCATCGCTCTCTTGGTAGAGCCAAAAGCTTCCTGCGATTCCATAATCCCCCATTCCAGATCCAGCGCCTTACACGAAAAGATAACCTTATCTACATAATAAGAACGTATGGATTCGTCTGTCTTTGATCCAAGAAAAGCCAGATATCCTTCTTTCATTACGCCTCCGGTGGAGATAATGTTCCACCCGGATACATCAGCTAACTCCAGAAGTATTTCCATGGAATTGGTAATTACGGTAAGACGTTCTTTTTCCTTTAATGCTTTCGCCACAAAAACTGCCGTAGTACTCGCATCCAGAAAAATATGATCTCCGTCTTTCACAAGGGAAGCTGCAAGTTCAGCCATTTTCTGCTTTCCTGTAACATTCTGGTTCTTACGTACATTAAAAGGCAAATCAATGCTTACATCCTCATTGATCACAGCACCGCCATAACTTTTTATCGCAAGTCCTTCCTTTTCAAGTTTATCCAGATCACGGCGTATGGTCTCTTCAGAGACGTCATAAAGCTGGCTCAGCTCGCTGACCACCACTCGCTTTTCTGCCTGTAATTTTTCGAGAATCAGATTTCTTCTCTCCAGTGCAAGCATATCTTTGCCTCCTTTTTTCGAGAAATTTTTTATAAGTGTCAGGGTCAGAAACTTCTTACCCCGGATATTATAAAATACTGTCGATCATTCTTCTGTCAGGATGTGCGATAACGGAAGAATCCAGGTACATACCCTTGGCAGCTACAAGTTCTTTTGCCCTGTCAATGGAAGCCTCTACCGCAGAAACTTCACCGGTGATCATCATATATGATTTTCCGCACATACCTTTGGCAATACGAAGTTCTATCAGTCTACGATCGCAGTCTTAGCTGCCTGGTCTGCTGCTTCGATAATGGAAGCTGCATCATAAGTTTCAAGAATTCCCAGCGCACTGATATCTTCTACCTGAGTAGTTCCGTAAATTGCCGGGAAAATGGATTCATGCGGATTGCCCAGCACAAAGCTGTCAATGCATTTATCCTCATATGTAGTTACTGCCGTATCAACGGCGGCCTTTACCGCACTTAAGTCACCGGTAATAATTGCAATATATTTACCAGGACATACGGTCTGTGCCTCGACAATCTCTACCTCAGATGTTTTTACCATAGCATCTGCTGCAGTAACGCCTGTAGATGTGGTTTTAAATTCAATCATTCCGATTGCTTTACTCATTTTGTGCACGTCCTTTCTACTTTACTGCAATAATAATGTAACGGTCTGTTACTTCTGTTACTTTACCGCTGACAGAAGCATGAATACCAACGCTTAAGCCTGTGCCGGCTGTGCGATCATCTGCTCTTGTTACCTCATCACCGGCTTTGACCACTGCCTGTGCAGGTGCTCCGATGTGCTGGCTCAATAATATCCTTACTTCTTAACCTGTACAAGTTCTTCTTTCAGAGGAGCATCCTTGTCATATCTCGTAAGACCAAGTCGCGCCATCAGACGTTCTTCCGGAACCTTACGGTATTCTCTGGATTCCTGTACCGGTTTCGGCTGTACACCCTGCGGAGGACGGATACCTGCTTTTCTCAGACCGCCCTTCATATCTGCGAGAAGACTTCTCGGTGCAAGACTCTGAGGACATGAGTACATCTCACATACACCGCAGGAACTGCAGAAGGAAGCATCTATATATGGATTCAGGTCTCTGAAATCATTATTTGATGCAGCTCTCATAAATTTCGCCGGATCGATCGGATGTCCCAGATTATGTCTCGGACATAAATCTGTACAGGTATTGCACTGGCAGCAGATAGATGCTGCACGTTTTAAATCTATGGAAGAAGTCCGCTGCTTCTTCGCTACAATAAGATGGTCTTTTGGAAGGACCAAAATCGCATTTGTTGTCTTTGTCACCGGATCTGAACCATTTCCCGATACGCCCCATCATCGGGCCGCCTACGAAATAGACAGGATCCTTCACTGTTGTGCTGCCTGCCTGTGCTACCACTTCCTCCAGAGTACATCCCAGGGGAACTCTCACTGTAACAGGATCACTTACTTCTGCAACAACAGATACATATTTGTCTGTAACCGGCTGCTTCTCTTCCACAGCACGATATACATTGTATACAGTTTCAACGTTAAATACAGCTACTCCCTGCTCGATCGGCAGTCCTCCCGGCCGTACTACTCTTCCGGTTGCCTCATAAATAAGTACAACCTCATCTCCCATCGGATAAACTTCGTCCAGAAGATGCAGCCTCATGCCAGGAAATTCTTCAATATGCTGATTTAATGCATGAATTGTCTGTACATAAGACTTCTTAATTCCAATAATTGCTTCAGAAGCACCAACCGTCTCCTGGATCATATGGAATGTTTTCATAATTTCATATGCGTGTTTTTCCAATAACTGTCTGTGTAATTTCAGTAATGGTTCACACTCTGCACAGTTCATAAGAATGGTATTAGCCTTGTCTGTAAGCTTCATATAAGTAGGGAATCCGGCTCCGCCGCACCTACCACACCATTCTGCTGTATAATATCCTGTAATTCTTTGATTTCCATGGCGTTACTCCAATCCTGCACCGTCATCAATAATACCGACAATTGCGGCATCTACCGGTGCTGTTTCTACGCCGCAGCCAATTCTTGCTGCGCTTCCTTGTGCCACCAATACATATTCACCAACTCCGGCTCCGATCATATCGATCGCAACCAGCTGGCTCAGGTCGCCTTTCATATGATGCACAGGCTCGATAATCATAAATTTACTTCCAATCAGCTTCTCACTCTTTCGTGTGGATACCACACTTCCTACAACTTTGCCTACGATCATATGAGCCTCCAAATTGTTTCTGATAATAATATTGGGGGCAAATACTTCTGCCCCCAATTAACGCTTAAGGGTTTCTGTTCAAAAACCTTATCGTGCAGGCACGAACGGCTTTTTGACCTTTGGCCCCCGATATTATTTAATTATTGTTACGGTAGTGCCTGTAGCAATCTTTGCTGCATTTGCTTCATCTGTATCAATATGCATTTCCAGTGTAAAGCTGTCGTCTACACGGATCTTGACCTGATTGAAGATGGTTCCTCTCTCATTATCTGCCTTTACTGATACGATATCGCCGTCCTTCACACCTGCAGCCTGTGCATCTTTCGGAGACATATGTATATGGCGCATTGCCACGATACATCCCTCTTTCAGATAAACTGCTCCTTTGGGACCTATGATTGCGATTGGTGCACTTCCTGCAACGTCTCCGGATTCGCGAACCGGAACATTCATTCCAAGCTTAATGGCATCTGTCGCAGATACCTCAACCTGTGAAGCTTTACGCACCGGTCCAAGGATTCTTACATTCTCAATGGCACGAAGTTTCAGTCCCACAATGGTAACTGTTTCATTAGAAGCAAACTGACCTCCCATCAGCTCTTTCTTCTTCGTAAGCTGATATCCGGGTCCGAACAATGCTTCTACATGTTCCTGTGTCAGGTGAATGTGTCTTGCGGAAACCCCGATGGGAACCATGAATCCATCGCCTTTTTTTTCATTCTGATTGATTGCCTGAATGACCATTCTGGTAATCAGTTCAATATTATTAGATTCCAAGAATACACCTGCTTTCTGACAAATATGACGGATTATAACCATCCGGCAGTCTGCTGTGCAGATACCGGACAGTACGATGGATTACTATTTTAATACAGGCAGGATTTTCTCTACATCTGTATGTGGTCTTGGGATTACGTGTGTAGCAACTAATTCACCAAGTCTGGATGCTGCTGCGCTTCCGCTTTCTACTGCTGATTTAACAGCTCCTACATCTCCACGTACCATACTGTTACAAGTCCGGATCCGATCTTCTCTGTTCCTACTAATGCTACGTTAGCAGCCTTGCACATCTGGTCTGCTGCTTCGATTGCTGCTGTAAGTCCTCTGGTTTCTACCATTCCTAATGCTTCCTGTGTCATAACTTTTTCCTCCTTATGAGATACTGTTTCCTTTATCTGTTCTTTCTGGGATTCTGTTTTATTTGCTGTTTCTGCCGCCGTATCTGCCGTCTGAGCTTTTACTTCCGGTTTTGAAGAAGTTTTTGCTTTCGTTCTTCTTGGAGCGGCTGCCTTTTTAGGGGCATTTTTATCTGCTTCCGGTTTCTTCTCTTCAGCCATTATTCATCCCCCTGATTGTTCTTCCAGCGACTTGCACTTAATTCCACCATTCTGACGATTTCTTCGTGGGGACGTGCAATTACTGCATAACTTACCGGTTTCTTGATCGCACCTGTCGCTGCTGCATTTACTGCTTCTGTAACGGCAGATACATCGCCTTCAACTATAATAGTAACCAGTCGTCCGCCCAGCTTACGTTCCCATGACGCCAGCTCAACGTCTGCAGTTTTGCACATGATGTCCAGTGCATCGATTGCTGCAACGACACCAGTGATTTCTATAAATCCATATGATTTACTCATGAGCGAACTCCTTTTTTATACTTCTCAATCTGCTGGTCAGATGCTTGGAAGGATTTTCTCTACGTCTGTATGAGGTCTCGGAATTACATGAGTAGCAACTAATTCGCCAAGTCTGGATGCTGCCGCGCTTCCACTTTCTACTGCTGCCTTAACAGCTCCTACGTCTCCGCGTACCATAACTGTTACAAGTCCGGATCCAATCTTCTCTGTTCCTACTAATGCTACTTCAGCTGCTTTTGTCATTGCATCAGCTGCTTCAATTGCTGCTGTAAGTCCTCTGGTTTCTACCATTCCTAATGCTTCCTGTGCCATTTCTGCTTCCTCCTGAATCTACAAATAAATATCTGATTATATTTTAACTGATGCCCAATGGATATGCAACTGCTAATCCTTATCCAGGGCGCTGATCTTCAGCATTTTTTCCGTTCCCTCTTCCGGGTTCGGGATCACATAATGCTGTACCACACCAGTCATTCTGTTTGCAACTTCCATGCCTGCTTCCACAGCCGCTGTAACATCAGTTACACTTCCTCTGAATTTAATGCAGACAAGGAGCGGTACCGGCAGGCTGTCAGCATTGGCTGGTTTGTTTTTATCAAAAACCTCCAGGCGGACATTTGCTGCCTTGCATCCGGCATCGCCTGCTACAAAGCTGTCGCCAGCCCGAATACCTCTAAAATTCCTACAGCTTCTGCCATTTCTTTTCTCCTCTATTGCCAGGCTTATTATTTGTTGCTACTGTTCACTCCGTTCACAGCAATACTCTTTGCGGGATATTACCGGTGAACAGCAACTATTTGTTTACAACTGCGATCTTAAGTCCTGTCATTGCCAGGTTTGTCTGAAGAGCTTCATTGATCTGCTCTAACGGGAACTTATCTGTGATCAGTTCAGACATCGGAAGACCAATTGCTTTTGCTCTCTTAAGGAAATCAAAGGTTGTTACATAATCTCTCAGAGTATATACCCAGGAACCAACCAGGTTGATCTCTTTAGAGCAGAGGTCAAAGTGCGGATTAATTGTAGCATCTCCACCATTGATGAAGAAGCCAAGTTCACAAAGACCACCACCATTGCGGATAAATTTATAAATGTTTGCATGAGCTTTCGGGTTTCCTGTGCACTGGAATGCGAAATCTGCAAGATGTCCGCCCTGAGCTTCTTTTACAGCTTCTGTCAGTGCTTCGATTCCCTTAAAGTTCATGAAGTTAACGCTTGTGTCTGCACCCATTCTCTTGGCAAATTCAAGACGTTTCTCATTTCCGTCTACTGCGCAGATATGTTCAACCCCCATAGTACGGAGTACTGCAATGCAGATCAGTCCGATCGGTCCGCAGCCCTGAACAACTACTCTGCTGTTGAAACGAAGGATTCCTGTTGTTTTTGCTCTCTCTACTGCATGTACAAGCACTGCACATGGCTCAATGAGAATTCGGGAATCCAGATCCAGATCACTTACATTAAAGAATGTAGTTCCGAAGCTTCCGCCTCTTAAGAAGATGTAATCAGAGAACCATCCGTTGAGATGTACATCATCGTCAGGAAGAAGTCCGTATACATCAGCTCCGCCTACGTTCTTCTTGTTCAGGTCAAACATTGTAATATCAGGATCATCCTTGAAGATCATACAGGTAACAACTTTGTCTCCAACCTTTACAGGTTTTCCTGCTGTGTCAACTTTAACATTCTTACCCATTGCCACGATCTCACCTGTACCTTCATGTCCAAGTGCTACCGGGATCAGGTTAAACGGATCTCTCTTAAATTCGTGTGCATCTGTACCGCATACGCCGCATCCTTCAACTTTAACCAGGATATCATCATCTCCGATTGGCGGGATTGGATATTCTTTGATGTCAAAATGCTCTTTCTCAGTTAATACAGCTACTCTGGCTGTCTTCGGGATTCCAGTTGATGCTGCCGGTGCAGAAGCTGCTGCCGGTGCATTTCCTGTCATGCCGGAGAGAACCTGTTTCACGATTTCTTCTATATTTACATTATTCATGTCCATGTTCTTTCTCTCCTTATATCAATTCTTATCGAATACAGAGACTGTCTGCCATTACGCAGCGTCTTCTCTTGGTGAATGTGCTTGCGCATGTAAGGCCTTCACCTGTACGGCTTGCAATGGTAAATGTACAGTAGCCTTCACCGCCAAATCCCAAAGCTGCATAAGACGGTGCATTCTTAACAAGAATTGCTGTATCAATTGCTTTCGCATATTTTGTGATATTATCAATATTCTTTGAATGAATATGTGCGGAATGACGATTGCCATGTTCTAACCAGACTGCCTGCTCTACTGCATCATCAAAATCTCTTGCTCTTACAACACCGAGGATCGGCATCATCAGCTCAGTAGTGATCAGAGGGTGTTCCTTTGGCCCCTCAAATACGATACAGCGGATATTTGCAGGTACATTTACTCCGATCATGGAAAGGAGTGTTCTTGCATCCCGGCCTACGCATTTACGGTTCAGCTTTCCGCCTGCCAGAACAACTTCTGTAAGTTTGTCCTGCTCTTCCTTAGAAGCAAGATAGCAGTCATTCTCAGTTACAAGATAGTGCATCAGCTCATCTACGATAGAGGAAACTGCTACGATCTCTTTCTCGGCAATACATGGAAGATTATTATCAAATGTACATCCGTTTACAATATCTGTGGCTGCTTTGCGGACATCAGCGGTTTCATCAACCAGTGCCGGAGGATTTCCGGCGCCTGCTCCGATACCACGTTTACCGGAAGAAAGAACTGCAGTTACAACTCCAGGTCCGCCGGTTGCAGCGATAAGCGGGATGTCTTTATGTTTCATCATCACATTGCTTGTCTCAAGTGTAGGTTTCTCTACAGTAACTGCAATGTTGTCAGGACCACCACACTCTAATGATGCTTCATTTAAAAGATTGATTGCATAAATGGAAGTTTTGATCGCTGCAGGATGAGGATTGAATACAACTGTATTTCCTCCTGCAAGCATTCCCATTGTATTACATAAAATTGTTTCACTTGGGTTGGTACATGGAGTGATCGCACCGATCACACCAAAAGGTCCCATCTCGATAAGGGTTAATCCTCTGTCTCCGGACCATGCAGTTGTTGTAATAACTTCTGTTCCGGGAGTCTTGTCAGCTACAAGATGATGTTTGAGGATCTTGTCCCCAACATTTCCCATACCTGTTTCCTCCACGCCCATACGAGCCATTACTTCTGCGTTTTCTTTTATTTTCTTACGGATGCAGGTAATTATTTTTTCTCTCTGATCCATGGACATCTTCTTTACGATAAGCTGTGATTTCTTCGCCGCTTCGATCGCATCATTCATTTCTTTGAAAATACCATGTTTACCAGTCGGAGCGTCTGCAATCTGCATTTTTGCCATTACTTCCTGTACAATTTCCTGTACCATATTCTCATTAATTGGCATGAGACTGTCCTCCTTGATTATCGGTCATCTATACTCTTATTTCATTCCTAACTGAGCCATTACCTGTTTTGTGATCTCAGCAACTAATTCAGCTTCAGATTTGTCTGCTGTTCCTGCTTCCGGCTGGGAATCTCCGCCGCCTACGAAATCATACTGATATCCAGGGAATTTCTTGAATTCGCCGTCATGACATGCGCCGCCGCAGTTATGGCAGTTATGGCCATCTTTATTCAGGCAGAGGTTTGCAGGATGCTTGCCTGCCATACCGAATTTACGGCGGATTTCATACAGTTTCTTAATGTTCTTCTCATCAAATTCCTTAGGTCCGCCAAGAACTTTTGACTGATACAGAAGCTGTGCGTAGAACTCAACAGATTCCATCTTCATGTAAGCTGCGTTTAAGTCTGTGCTCCATGTCAGTGCTCCATGGTTCTCAAGAAGAACTGCATCGAAATATGGAAGGTATTTCTCAAGATTATCCGGAATCTCCATTGTAGATGGTGTACCGTATTCAGCGATCGGAACGCATCCAAGTGAGATAACTGCTTCAGGCATGATCGGCTGTGTCAGCGGAATACCTGCAATTGCAAAAGATGTTGCATAAATCGGATGAGCATGCACAACAGAACCTACGTCCGGTCTCTTCTCATAAACTCTCATATGCATTTTGATTTCAGAGGATGGTTTGAATCCCGGGTTAGCCTGGATCACATTTCCTTCTCTGTCTACTTTACAGATATACTCCGGTGTCATAAAACCTTTGGATACACCTGTAGGTGTGCAAAGAAATTCGTTGTCGTTCAGTTTTACAGAGATGTTACCATCGTTTGCAGCTACCATGTTGCGGCTGTAGATTCTTCTTCCGATGTCGCAGATCTGTTTTTTGATTTCATATTCGTTTACCATGCTCATTTTCCTCCTTAAGGCATTGATATAGTTTTTGACGTTTCTACCTGTGATTTTACACTATCGGTCATAAAAAGTCAATACATTTCCGTTGTTTTATGTTGTTTTTACGGGTTTTATTGTGTTGTTTTTATTTGTTTTTTCTTCCAATAATCGTATCAGATGCAAAAAATGCCTCATCCACCGATCTGACAGTCCAGACCGCAGACCGCATGTACTGCCTTTTTTAATGTTTCCATATGTTCTTTGGACGGTGGTTCCACATTTCCCATCAGATATGGTCTGCCAAGTCCCTCATATTTATCCTGTCCAAGTCTGTGATACGGAAGAAGATGAATCTTGTCCACTCCGGGAAGTGTGTCTGCAAACCTTGCAATCCCCTGGATTTCCTCCACTGTATCATTAAATGTGGGTATCACCGGTACACGGATTACCAGCCTGGTTTTACCGGAAAGCGCCACTTTTCTGGCATTTTCCATCATCAGTTCATTGGAACGTCCTGTAAATTCTTTATGCTTCGCAGGATTTGTATGTTTAATATCCATTAAATAAGTATCCAGATACGGTAAGATTGTCTCAATCGTCTCCCATTTTGCACATGCCATACTCTCGATCGCAGTAGAAATCCCTCTCTCTTTGGCAGCTCTCAGAAGTGCTCCTGCAAATTCCGGCTGACAGAGACATTCTCCGCCGGAAAGAGTCATACCTCCGCCCGAGCGATAATAGTATACCCTGTCTTTCTCAACTTCTTCAATCATCTCCCTGACTGTCACATCACGTCCGATGACCTTGTCTTCTCCCTGCACTTTCATTGTCTGGATTTTATATTCCTGAGATTCCGGATTGCAACACCATTTGCACCGCAGGACACAACCTTTCAGAAATACGATCGTCCTTATACCCGGTCCATCATGAATAGAATATTTCTGGACATCAAACACTCTGCCCTTTGTATCCAAATAGTCCATGCTTTTCCTTTCTTATTCTGTTATCCATACATCCTCTGCCTGTCACTTTTACTTCCTGCAAAAAACGTCTGGATCAGAAGCCCTGTTCTGTACGACGGATGATGTCATCCTGAAGGGAACGGGAAAGTGTCGTAAACAGTGCACTGTAGCCTGCCACGCGTACTACCAGATGTTTGTATTTCTCAGGATGTTCCTGTGCATCCAGCAGTGTCTGCCTGTCAACTACATTAAACTGCATGTGCATTCCCTTCTGGTCAAAGTATCCGCGGATCAGTGCAACGAATTTCTCCAGTCCCTCTCTTCCTGAAAGTGCGGATGGGTGAAATTTCTGATTAAAGAGTGTTCCGTTGGATACAATAAATGATCCAGTCTGGATACGGAAGTTGCCGCTGCCGTAGGTCCCTTTACATCCTTGCCCGCAGATGGCGAAACGCCGTCTGCAACAGGTGTGTGTGCATATCTTCCATCCGGCGTCGCTCCTGTCTGTCCGCCCAGCGGTACATTTGCAGATACAGGATACAGACCTGCTGGAACTTTCCGCCTCTTGGATTGTTATACTTCTGAAGCGGTTTGGAATATGTATAGGCAACTTCTCTTGCAAAATAATCAACTTCCGGAATATCATTTCCAAATTTCGGAACTTCATCGATCATATCGTGGATTTCTTTGAATCTCTGTATCTTCTGTTCACCCGGTTTCATCCCCATGAAAGTTTTCAGAAGTCCTTCTGCAGTGGAAGCATCCACATTTCTGCCTGCTTTCTGCATTGCCTTCATGATCATTTCTGTCATATCACCGGCGGACTGCGCATCCAGTCCTTTATCATAGTTCCATGCAAGAGCTTCCTTAAGTTCTTTCATAGATACTTTCTTATCCTCATAGACCAGTTTGCGGATTGCAAAAAGTCCATCTGCCATATTGGCGATTCCAAATCCCTGAGGACCTGTAAAGTTGTAAACAGCTCCACCTTCCTGGACAGACTTGCCTTCTTTCAGACAGTCATCTATCATACAGGAAAGGAATGGTAACGGACAGCGTTCCGCATGAGCTACATCAATAGCATTATCTGCATTCACCAGCAGGGAAATGCAGTATTCCATCTGTTTCTTATATGCGTCAAAGAATTCATCAAAGGTCTTCATCTGAGTGACATCGCCGGTAGGGATTCCCACCATCTCACCTTTATCCATACCATTCGAGAAAACAAGTTCCAGAGGTCTGCACATATTAAAGAATGCGGCATCATGCCACCCTTCTGTCTTACCGGCTTTCTGCGGTTCCACACATCCGATGATATTGTACTCTCTGGCATCCTCCAGAGATAAGCCTCTGTTCTGCAGTGCCGGAATAATCACCTCATCATTGTAATATGCAGGAAGTCCGATTCCTGTTCTCGTAAGCTCGGCTGCCTTTATCAGGAATTCATGCGGAGAACCATTCCATACTCTCACAGAAAGTGATGGAGCCGGAAGATGCACATGCATGGATGCCTGAATACACATAACAGAAAGATCGTTAGTTACATCCTCTCCCTCTTTATTCTGACCACCCGCGATCAGATTCTGGAAAAGGCTATATCCTGCAAATCCTTCCGCTGAAGCCGCATCACGACATTTATTCAGGTCATTTAATTTAACCCAGATGCAATCCATCAATTCCTGTGCGAACTCTCGGGTAATAGTTCCTGCTTCCATATCCTTCTTATAATATGGATACATATACTGATCAAAGCGCCCCGGTGAAATAGAATGTCCACTGGATTCCATCTGAAGAAGCTGCTGTACAAACCAGAATGACTGACATGCCTCATAGAAATTCTGTGCACCCTTTGCCGGTACCCTGCTGCAGTTCTCTGCGATAACAAAAAGTTCCTGTTTTCTTACCGGATCACTTGTCTGTGCCGCCATTTCCTGCGCAAGTTTTGCATATCTGCCTGCATAATCGATCACCGCCTTACAGCTTAAAATCACTGCATCAAGGAAGTGAGACTTTCTTGCATAATTACCGTCACCGACACTGCATCCATCCAGCTCTTTCTGAGCCTTCTCCATGATTCCCTCAAAACCGATTTCCAGTACTTCCCAGTATTTAACTGTTACATGTCCTACACCATTGTAAAAATAATTTCCAGGTGTAAAAATATTGTGTTCAATTGCCTTGATCGCTTCCGGTGCCATATAGGAAGTTGCAAGTTCACTGGTTGTTTTTCCTTTCCAGTACTTATCTGCCTCCTTAAGTTCGGCTTTGGTCTCCTCAGCAATCTCAAAAGGATCCGCAGTTCTGGTCGCAACTGTATCCAGTTCAGCTTCCAGCCACTCATAAGAGAACTCCGGAAATGTCTGACATCCCCTCGGCGCAATCGTACTGCTTCCGACAATCAGTTCATTGTCACGGATAATGATCGGAATGTTATGAAGAATATGCGCAAAAGCCTTTGCTCTGCGTGTGATGATCGGTTCTCCTTCTGTTTCCTTATAAGATTCTGTGATCAGCTTTGCTCTGGCTGATTCGATCACCGGCATATGTTCATACAATGCATCTACCAGTTTCTGAATTCTGGGAGACTTGGGAATATCTGATGTTTGAAATTTTTCCATGTTACTCCTTTCTCATGAATAAAAGCTGCACCCATACCAGACCCCAATACATTCCGGTATCATTCTGACAGCAATATCCTCCATGTTTTCATATAGATTCATTATACCTTATGGCTATCGCGAAGTCAACATAAATCAACATGTATATTCTGA
>ENA-OQDW01000401-OQDW01000401.1-human-gut-metagenome-genome-assembly--contig:-NODE-401-length-18400-cov-2.756143_pt1 | contig 18400 bp, 20 predicted proteins | sample MGYA00242784_ERZ504613 | MGnify/ENA primary metagenome ERZ504613 (study PRJEB26092, sample SAMD00036330) | human gut metagenome | host: Homo sapiens | study: EMG produced TPA metagenomics assembly of... | reverse complement strand
AAAAATGGTATCAGGACCGGCCGGTGGCAGCAGAGCTTTTTCTGGGTCTTCTTGTGCTGGGCTGCCTTTTCTGTCGGCAGATCATGACGAAGGATCCCTCATATATGGATCTGAAAAACTGTTCCGTCATGCCGTGCCGGGAATTTCTGTTTGGAACCGATACGATGGGAAGAGATATTTTCTCGATGATCTGGTACGGCGGCAGAATATCGTTGGCGATCGGTCTGCTTTCTACGCTGATTTCCACTGTGATTGCCGTTCTCTTCGGCGCAGTCAGCGGATGTGCACCGGCGTGGCTGGACGCACTTCTGATGCGGCTGACCGAGATCTTTTTGTCGGTGCCGAATCTTCTTCTTGTCATTTTTCTTCTGGCCGCTGCGGGAAAATCCAATGTGATTACGATTTCTGCCGTGATCGGAATGACAAGCTGGACAAGCATTACAAAGGTTGTGCGGACCGAAGTACGGCAGATCCGGAACAGTGAATACGTGATTGCGTCGCGCTGTATGGGAGGCAGCTTTTTCTATATTTTATGGCACCATCTGGCACCGAACTTTTTTTCGTCTATTATGTTTATGGTGGTTATGAACATCCGAAGTGCGATTGTAGCAGAATCCACACTGAGTTTTATGGGAATCGGTCTTCCACTGGAGGTGATTTCCTGGGGCAGCATGCTGTCACTCTCGGAAAAAGCGCTGATGACAAAGGCATGGTGGATCATTCTGATCCCGGGTGTTTTTCTGATTGTGACGCTGCTTAGTTTTACAAGCATTGGAAATTATCTGCGGAAGCAGGCAAACAGAAAACAGAGAAATCTGTGAGCTGTTCAGAGAGGCTGCGGTCAGTGGGGAATCCCTGCAGACTGCAGCTTTTTTGTCTTGCAATCAAATACAGGGATTGCTATAGTGAAAAGCAGAAAGAGTATTTTTAATACCTAAAAAACAGCGGGAGGAGAAGGAAATGCTGAAGAGTCAGGAAATGCGGAAACTTGCACCGGAGATGGATCCGCTCCGGATTGGAACAGGATGGAAAAAAGAGGATCTTGAAAAACCGCAGATTATGGTGGAGAGTACGTACGGGGACAGCCACCCGGGAAGCGGCCACTTAAATCTGCTGGTCGAGGAAGTGCGGAAAGGCGTTGCGGAAGCGGGGGGCTTCGGGGCGCGGTATTTCTGCACCGACATCTGTGACGGCGAGAGCCAGGGAACGGACGGCATCAACTACAGTCTTGCGAGCCGCGAGATGATCGCCAATATGATCGAGATCCACGCGAATGCGACACCGTTTGACGGCGGCGTCTATCTGTCGAGCTGCGACAAGGGTATGCCGGGCAATCTGATCGGCCTTGCGCGTGTCGATATTCCGGCGGTTGTTGTGCCGGGCGGAACGATGAATGCGGGACCGGAGATGCTGACACTGGAGCAGCTTGGCATGTACAGCGCAAAATTTGAGCGCGGTGAGATCGACGAGGAGAAGCTCGACTGGGCGAAATGCAATGCCTGCCCGAGCTGCGGTGCCTGTTCGTTTATCGGAACGGCATCCACGATGCAGATCATGGCGGAGGCACTCGGCCTCGCCCTGCCTGGAAGCGCTCTGATGCCGGCGACAAGCGGATCTTCTGGCATATGCACAGGAGGCAGGCAGCCAGGCGGTAAAACTGGCACAGATGGAGCATATGCGGCCAAGCGATCTTGTGACGAAAGAGAGTTTTGAGAATGCGATTCTTGTCCACGCGGCAATTTCGGGAAGCACAAACTGCCTGCTGCACATCCCGGCCATTGCGCATGAGTTCGGCATCGAGATTACCGGCGACACATTCGATCGTCTGCACCGCAACGCGCGGTATCTGCTCGATGTCCGCCCGGCGGGAAGATGGCCGGCAGAGTGCTTCTATTATGCGGGCGGCGTTCCGGCGATTATGGAAGAAATCAAAGATCATCTGCATCTCGATGTGATGACAGTGACCGGAAAGACACTGGGTGAAAATCTGGCGGAGCTTCGTGAAAATGGATTTTATGAGAAGTGCAGCGGATGGCTCGCAAAATTTAATGAGCGGTATGGAACTTCGATTACAAAAGAAGATATTATCCGCCCGTATGACAAGGCGATCGGAACGGACGGCAGCATCGCTGTTCTGCGCGGAAACCTTGCGCCGGAGGGAGCCGTCATCAAGCACACGGCCTGCCCGAAAGAAATGTTCCACGCCGTCCTCCGTGCCCGACCGTTCGACAGCGAGGAGGAGTGCCTCGATGCCGTGCTGAAACATAAGGTTCAGAAAGGCGACGCCGTCTTCATCCGCTACGAAGGCCCGAAAGGCAGCGGTATGCCGGAGATGTTCTATACTTCCGAGGCAATCAGCAGCGACAAAGAGCTTGGAAAGAGCATCGCGCTTATCACCGACGGCCGTTTCTCCGGCGCCTCCACCGGCCCGGTCATCGGCCACTGCAGTCCCGAAGCTGTAGACGGCGGCCCGATCGCACTCGTCGAGGAAGGGGATTTGATTGAGATTGATGTGAAGGAACGAAAACTTAACATCATCGGAATCGCAGGAGAACGCAAGTCCATGGAAGAAATTGATGCGATCTTAAAAGAACGCCGCCGGAACTGGAAACCGCGCGAGCCGAAATACAAAAAAGGCGTACTCCGTCTTTTCAGCCTCCACGCAGCAAGCCCGATGAAAGGGGCGTATCTGGAATACTAAAAATACTTGCGTTTTTCTGGGATGGTCTTTAGAAGTTAAGGCAGAGCAAAAAATGGAGGAAGGAGCAACAGAAAAACAAGTGAAAGAAAATACCTAAAAAACAAACTGTTCCTGTATAATGTTGCATCTCTTCAGAAAATGGTCGGAAGTCCAGATTCTGTCCAGAAGAATGTGGTGCTGGAGAACAATTCGCTGTCGGCGGAGCAGATTACCGGTGTGGAAAACCGAAAGAGCAAGGCAGGCGAAGCCGTTCTTCCGGTACTGCGCAGTGTTTCGCTGTTTCTTCTCGGGCTGCTTGGCGTGCTTCTGATTCTGCTGACGCTGCTTGTGATTGCGGCGGAGGCGGCGCGGATCATCTGCCTTGGACCGGCGGCAAAGAAACAGCAGAAGGAGCGGCCGGGCAGGCGGATCCGGAGAACGGAAGCAAGAATTTACCAGTATCTTTGTCTGTGGGGCATAGATGCCGGTCTTGGCTGGGAAACAGCAGCAACCGATGCAGAACTCGCCCGCAGATTTCCGGCGGTCGAACCAGGCGAATATACGCGTGTCTGCCATCTGATCGAGAAACATATCTACGGCGAGAGTCTGCTGTCTCCTTATGAGGAACGTACGCTGAACCATTTTCTGGAAAAGCTGATGGAGCCGGTACCGGGCTGCAGCTGGAAAATGCGGCTGAAGCTGCGCTATGCGTGTCTGCGCCGTGTGAATACGAAGAAAAAGAAGAGAAAGCACAGCGCTTTCCAGCAAAAATAAGGGTTAGGAAAACAAATGAAAAGAGGGATTTTACGATGAAATATGTAACATTTAATATTCGCTGTGATTTTGGCCAGGATGGAGCCAATAATTTTATCTACCGCAGACCGCTGATTCTGGAAAAAATCAGACAGGAAAAGCCGGATATCATCGGTTTTCAGGAGGTACTGCCGCATGTGGCTGCCTGGCTGAAGGAAAATCTGACGGAATATTACATTGCCGGATGTGGAAGAGAAAAGGATCTGACCGGTGAGGCAATGATCATTGCCTATCGGAAAGAACGTTTTCAGAGTGTGAGCCTGGAAACCTTCTGGCTGTCACCGACACCGTACGTGCCGGGATCCCGCTATCCGGTACAGAGTATGTGCCCGCGTACTGCGACGGATGTGGTATTTGAGGATATGGAGACCGGAAAAGTGTTCCGCGTCATCAACACCCATCTGGATCACGAGTGCGCCGGGGCGAGAAAGCTTGGCCTGGAGCAGATTCTCGCACATCTGAGAGCAGAGAAAGCATTTGCCGATGTGCCGGTGATTCTTAGCGGCGACTTCAATGCCGAGCCGGACAGCGAAGAGATGAAACCGCTGAGGGAAACTGCAGGTCTTGTGAATGCGACGGAAGGAATCGGCATTACCTTCCACAACTATCATCGCGATGATCCGAACGATCCGCAGTGCTCGATTGACTACATCATTCTCAAAGGGGACTGGGAACTGAAAAAGGTGGAGAAATGGACGGAGCAGAAGGACGGTGTGTGCCTTTCCGATCATTATCCGATCTGTGCGGAACTTATTTAAAATATGGATGCAAGAGGCGGCCGCCGGGAGAAAAAATCTTCTGGCGGCGTTTTTTATAACGGTTATAGGAAAAACTTATAACAAGTCAAAGAAAAAAGGGAATATACAAACGCCGCATTTTCTGTTATGATAGGTTACGTTGCAAAACCTATCAGATTAGTATAGAAAGAAAAATCACGAAATAACAGGAGATTATTCATATGGCAAGAGGAATTGACACAAAATGTATCCATTTAGAAGAGGACGAGGGACAGTGTAGCCACTACGGCGCACTCAGCTACCCGATTTATCAGACCGCAACGTATGCGCATCCGGGCGTAGGACAGAGCACCGGATTTGATTACAGCAGACTGCAGAACCCGACCAGAGAGCATCTGGAGAAGATGGTGGCTGCACTGGAAAACGGAATTGATGCGTTTGCATTAAGCTCCGGCATGGCAGCGATCTCACTTCTGATGGAGCTGTTCCGCCCGGGAGACCACATCATTGCGGATTCCGATTTGTACGGCGGAAGCATTCGTCTGTTCCACCATGTGAACGAGAAAAACGGCGTCGAATTTTCCGGCATCGACTGCTGTCGTGATGACGTGGAAAGCTATGTGAAAGAAAATACAAAAGCCATCTACATCGAGACCCCGACGAACCCGATGATGAACGTAACCGATATCAGAAAGATGGCAGATATCGCAAAACGCCACAACCTGATTCTGATTGTGGACAACACCTTTATGTCCCCGTATTTTCAGAATCCGCTCGATCTCGGTGCGGACGTTGTGATTCACAGCGGCACGAAATACCTGAGTGGTCACAACGATACACTGGCAGGCTTTATCGTGACGAACCGCGAAGATATTCAGGAAAAACTGCGTTTCCTGATCAAGACAACAGGTGCAGGCCTTGCTCCGTTTGACTGCTGGCTGGTACTGCGCGGCATGAAGACGCTTGGCATCCGCATGGAACGCTCCCAGGAGAATGCAAAACAGATTGCCGCATGGCTGCAGCAACAGAAAGCAGTCACAAGAGTGATTTATCCGGGACTGCCGGATCACCCGGCTATGAGATTATGAAAAAACAGGCAAGAGGCTTCGGTGCCATGCTGACAATCCAGCTCGAGAGCAAAGAGTTTGCCCTTGCCATTCTGGAAAAGGTAAGAATGATCCGTTTCGCAGAGAGCCTCGGCGGCGTGGAGACACTCGTTACGTATCCGACGACGCAGACACATGCCGATGTGCCGAAGGAAATCCGTGAGCGGAACGGAATTACGGAGAGCACCCTTCGTTTTTCCGTCGGAATTGAAAATATCGAGGACCTAATCGGCGAGCTTACGAAGGTCTTTGCAGAAATCGAGGAAGAGAAAAATGGCGGAAAGAAATCTTGATTTTGACAGAATCATCAACCGAAAAAATACAGACTGTTTAAAATATGACTTTGCAGTAAAACGCGGCATGCCATCCGATGTGCTGCCGCTGTGGGTGGCGGACATGGACTTTGAGACATCCTCCTACATCGAGGATGCGCTGGTAGAGCGTGCGAAAATGGGCATTTACGGCTACAGCGATGCGCAGACTCCGTATTTTGAGGCCGTTGCGGGATGGATGAAACGTCATCACAACTGGCAGCCGAAAGAAAAATGGCTGATCAAAACGCCAGGCGTTGTATTTGCACTTGCGATGGCAGTCAAGGCTTACACCGCGCCCGGGGATGCCGTGCTGATCCAGTCACCGGTTTACTATCCATTTTCGGAAGTCATTGCGGATAACGGCAGAAGAGTTGTCAGCAGCACGCTGGTGCTCGGCGATGATAACCGCTATCACATGGATGTGGCGGATTTCGAGGAGAAGCTGAAAGCTGAAAACGTAAAGCTCTTTTTCCTCTGCAATCCGCACAATCCGGTCGGAAGAGTCTGGACGAAAGATGAGCTGACGGCGATCGGCGATCTCTGCGTGCAGTACGGCGTGACCGTTGTAAGTGATGAGATCCATGGAGATTTCATTTTTAAGGGCGAGCATCAGGTGTTTGCTGCGATCAAAAAAGAGTACGAGGACATCACGATCACCTGCACCGCGCCGAGTAAGACATTCAATCTGGCAAGTATGATGATGTCAAACATCTTTATCGCCAACCCGGAACTCCGTGCGAAATTCCGGAAACAGCTCGATGCAGCCGGAACGAGCCAGCTTGGTGTGATGGGTCTGGTGGCATGCGAGACGGCATATAATAAGGGCGAGGAGTGGTATGAGGCAATGCTTTCCTATGTGAAGGCAAATGCAGAATTTACAAGGCAGTATGTGAGGAGCAGATTCCGGGCGTGAAGATGATCGACCTGGAGGGAACATATCTCGTATGGCTCGATTTCCGCGAGACGGGGCTTTCTGTCGACGAACTGGAAGACCTGATCATCAACAAGGCGAAGCTGTGGCTCGACAGCGGCAAGATCTTCGGAGACTGCGGTCGCGGCTTCCAGCGGATCAACATCGCCTGCCCGCGCGCAACCCTGACCGAGGCACTGGAGCGGATTCGGGATGCGATGAAAAGCAGATAAAGCCACACCGATGAGATGCGTAGCATTTTGGAAGTTGGCTCTGAACAGTGACGAAAACATGTTGAAAAGGCGTAGCTTACGGAACATCTTTTTGGGAGATATGATTTTTTTGTGTCTCCGGTAGAGAAAGAAGAAAGCTGCGCCTCCGCATATCAAAACGAGTACTTTCACCGGAATCTGATATACCGGATACACAGAGGTATAAATGCAATGATATTCTGGCGAAGAAACTTCGCTTTCCTCAGCAGGGCTCGGGCTCCAGGAAAAAGATGCCAGAATTCGAAAATATTTTTTATCAGAAGAAAACTGGCTATAAGGAAGATAAAAATCTGGGTTTCCAGGCGTTGTGATTTTCCGTTCCAGCGTCCAGGGTTCTTCCGTGCTGTTCCGAGTCCACAATTCTGCTTTTTCTAATTCAAAAAGATACATCAGTGGATCTGTCTCCAGACGGATAAAGTCTTCTTTCGCAGTTCTTACCTGGGTTATATTTTGAAAATCGAAAACTGTCTGATATAACAAAGAACGATCTGATTTTTCCTGATAGGTGAGTACATTTGCGGCATACAGATCTTGGAAACTTTTTGTCTTTTCAGATCGTTTAAAAAAATAGAAATCGATAGGTTTGGAAGAAGTTTTTCGATACTCGTTTTCTAAACTGGATTCTATTGGCGAAGCATTTTCTGGTACGTTTTCTTTTAAAAAAGAGCACAATACCGTATCGTCATTTTCGAATGCAGTGTCTGCTTTGACTGGAACAGAAAAACAGAATAACAGGGTGAAAAATAAAAATTTGATTTTTTTCATAATGAGTTACCTCTTATTTATGGCTTTATTCAGTTGATGCCGGATTTAAAAGTTTTTTTGAATGGTTGTTCTGTACTTTTTGTTCCTGCAATTCCTAAAACATTCATAATCTGCCCGTTTTTCTACGAGTAATGGCGACTTGCTCATGATTTTACTTAAATTACTTGAAAATACCTTAAACACAATTTGCCTATCAGAGAAATTTGTGCTTCTGGATAGGCAAATTGTTACTTTGAAAGAGTAATTAGAAATTAAATGTACTTGTATGTGGTGAATGAAAGTTTAATAACTTAGGTTCATTGTTTTATATGCAGTATAGGCTGTTCCTGATGGAGAGTAGCTAATTCCACCACCGTTGTAGGAAAAAGAGATACTGTAGCCGGTTTTCTGGGGATTATATAAGTATCCCATTACAATTCTTTTATCACTGCTATTACCTGCAGTAGCGTGACAGTATGTAACACCTTTAAGCTTCATGGCATAGTCGGGTGTTCCTAGTTGACTCCCTGAAAATTCAGCACCAGATAATTGCTGATTATTTGCAGTAAGAGTTCCTCCGACTTTCCAATCGTTCATAGTATTATCTTTGTACCATAATTTTCCACCATATTCATACGGTCTCATAGCAGCGCCTAATTGAAAAGAAAAACTGTCTTTTCCGCGAGGTTGTTTATTAGAAGTAAACTCGTATGTTGGATAGATATAAATGGTTGATGCATTTTTAAAAGCTGATGCAGTAAAGGAAATACCGGTTAAAGTTTCGCTACTGAGTATCGATATTTGATTTTCGATATTTGAATTAATATATTCAAAATGTTTACCTCCACTTTTTAAGTCATCCACAATGAACTGCATGACGTCATCATCCAGCTTTTCTATTTCCTTTTGTGGCATTCCGGTTTTTAATAGATATGCTTTGTTAGATAGAACAACATTATTATCTGCCTTTACATTGCAAATTACCATATTTAAGGACAGAATACAACAAATAAAAAATGCAAGACATGTTTTTAATTTTTTCATGATTGAGTGGTCTCCTTTCATAAGTATTGTTGGATGGTTTTTAGTTTTTTATTTATCCTTAGATAGTGCACTATCTGAAAAGTAAATTCGTTCGTTAATATGATGATAAAATAGAAAATTAATAAAAATGATTGTAATTATTATATAAATATATGAAAAATAAATCAATAGTCAAAAAACATATAAATAAATATATGAATTTGTAAAAAACAACGATTTTGTAAAAAGAATGTAATTTTAGAGAGATATATACGTATAAAAAAATAAAACGTGATTTTAATTTGCAGTGATATGGATTCTATGATATAGTGTGGTAAAGTGATGCTGTGAAAAAAAACAAAACCCCGTCGGCAAACAAGGCGGGCAGCGCAGGAAAGGGGATTATAACAATGTATATTACATGCCTGGACGTAGAAGGAGTACTGGTACCGGAGATCTGGATCGCGTTTGCAGAGGCAAGCGGAATCCCGGAACTCAAAAAAACGACACGCGACGAACCGGATTACGATAAACTGATGAGATGGAGACTTGGAATCTTAAAAGAGCACGGCCTGGGACTGAAAGAGATTCAGGCTACGATTGAGAAGATTGATCCACTGCCGGGCGCAAGAGAGTTCCTCGACGAGCTGCGCACCTTCTCCCAGGTGATCCTGATCAGCGACACCTTCACGGAGTTTGCCGCACCGCTGATGAAAAAACTCGGCTATCCGACCCTGTTCTGCAACTCCCTGGAAGTCGCAGACGACGGAGAGATCACCGGCTTTAAGATGAGAGTCGAGCAGTCGAAGCTCACCACGGTCAAAGCACTGCAGTCTATCGGATTCGAAACGATCGCAAGCGGCGATTCCTATAATGACCTCGGCATGATTCAGGCAAGCAAGGCAGGATTCCTGTTCCGCTCGACCGATAAGATCAAAGCCGACTATCCGCAGATCCCGGCGTATGAGACGTATGAGGAGCTGCTTGGAGCGATCAAAAAGGCAATGGAGAAATAAGTATAAATACGTTTATAAAAATGCAGAGAACCGAAAAAACAGGTTCTCTGCATTTTTTAATTATTTTTTAATTCCGCAGACCGCTGCTCACCAAGTTTGATGCATTCCTGAATCCACTGCAGTGCAGCTTCTTCCCGGTACACCGCGCCGCGCAGGACGAGATAATCCGAAAACGCGCGGTCATCTGTGGGAGGGATTTCATCAAACTTTTTCTGGTTTTCCAGCAGATGTTCCAGATGCTTCTGATGCTGGGAAAGCTGGTCGGCAAGAAAACGCTGCTGAAAATCCGGCGAAGCGCCGTCGAGGAAGAAGAGCCGCAGGCGGGATTCATCCTTGGATGCCGTCTGGATCGGGCAGAGCGTTTCTTCCCATTCCGAAAAATCGCGCCGTCCTTCATCGGTGATCGTATAGACCTTCTTCTCCAGCACATTTCCCGTGATTTCCACCCGATACTGGATCAGCCCCTCGGCGTTCAGTGATTTCAGTTCCGGATAAATCTGGCTGTGCTTTGCATTCCAGAATTCAAATAAGGTTGTCTCAAATTCTTTCGACAGTTCATAGCCTGTCATTTCATTTCGGTTCAAAAGTCCGAGAATCGCATATTTCAAAGTTCCCATTCGCATGAAACTCCTTTATCCAAATAATTTTTCAAAACCGTTTTGCTTTTGTGTTTTTGAGTATAGCACAGCTTCACCGGAAAATCCACAGAAAAAATAAGTAAAATAAAACATGTAAAAGTTGACATGTTTTGCGGTTGGTGATAAGATAACAAAGAATTACAATTATGAGGAAAGGATTTGAACTGCACCTATGACAAACAACAAAAAAGACCTTCTGAAACGTTACCTGATTTTTCTTGCGGGACTGTTTGTAAACTCCCTCGGGGTTGCACTCATCACCAAAGCAAATCTCGGAACGTCTCCGATCTCTTCGATCCCTTACGTATTAAGTCTTAACTTTGCATTATCTCTCGGAAACTTTACGATCATCTTCAGCATCCTGCTGATCGTTCTCCAGATTGTGATTCTCGGAAAGAATTTCAAACCGGAATCCCTTCTTCAGATCCCGGTATCCATTGCCTTTGGATTTTTCATTGATTTCAGTATGATTCTGTTAAACGCACTGAATCCGCAGATGTATGCGGCAAAAGTTGCTTATCTTCTGATCGGATGTCTGATCCTCGGCGTCGGTGTTTACATGGAAGTGCTCGCTGATGTTGTCATGCTGCCGGGCGAATCCTTTGTCCGCGCGGTTGTTGCCAGATGGGAAACGGAGTTCGGTGTGACGAAAATCGCATTCGATGTTTCGATGGCCGTCATTGCCGCTGCCGCTTCGTTCTTCCTGGCGCGTGAGCTGAACGGTGTCCGCGAGGGAACCATCGTAGCAGCCTTCTGGTCGGATTCATTGCCAGAACGATTGGCAAAAAACTGCATTTCCTTCCGGGGATGCTGTTTGAATAAAAAAAAATGGGGTATTTTACAGATTTAAAAAAGAGGAGGAAGCAAAAATGAAATACGATTACCCACACCTTTGCAGCCCGATTACCATTGCAGGAAAGACCTTCCCGAACCGCATGTTTTCCGCACCGATGGGCGGAACTGATATCACGAACGACGGATGTATCGGACCGAAGTCCGCAGCATTCTATGAGCTTCGCGCAAAGGGCGGAGCAGCAGCTGTCACCGTCAGCGAGTGCATGGTACACCCGGTAACCGATGGTTCCCATGCGTATCATCTGGATACCGCAGTCTTAAATTCCCTGGCATCTGCAACGTACGCTGCCGATGCAATTTCCCGCCACGGCGCTGTGCCGAGCCTGGAGCTGTCCCATTCCGGTATGTATGCCGGAACTTACATGACCGATAAAACGAGACAGCACGAAATGTGCCAGTGGGGCCCGTCCGACACGACACGCCCGGACGGCGTACCGGTCCGCGCACTGTCGAAAGAGCAGATTGATGAGATCGTACAGGCATACGGAACGGTAGCAGGCCTTGCCAAACGCGCCGGTTTCGAGATGATCATGATCCACGGCGGCCACGGCTGGCTGATCAACCAGTTCCTCTCCCCGTATTTCAACCACAGAACCGATGAGTACGGCGGAAGCTGGAAAACCGCTGCCGCTTTGCCTGTCAGGTACTCGATGCCGTCCGCGCCGCTGTCGGCCCGATGTTCCCGATCGAGTTCCGTTTCAGCGGTTCCGAGCTGTTCGAGGGCGGCTATGATCTGGAAGAAGGTGTCCGCATCGCACAGACATTGGAGTCCCGCATCGATCTGCTTCACGTTTCCGCCGGAACGTATCAGAGAGGCTTCGGCGATACGCATCCGTCGATGTTCAAAGACCACGGATGCAACGTTTACCTCGCAGCCGAGATCAAAAAACACGTTTCCATTCCGGTCGCAACGATCGGCGGTCTGAATGATCCGGCGCAGATGGAAGAGATCATCGCATCCGGAAAAGCCGATGTTGTTTACATGGCAAGAGCCCTTCTCGCAGATCCATTCCTGCCGCGCAAAGTCATGGAAAACCGTTCCGAAGATATCGTGCACTGCCTGCGGTGCTTCACCTGTATGGCAGAGCGTGCGGCAACCGGCACGAGACGATGCACCGTCAATCCGCTGATCGGAAGAGAGATGGAGGGCGATGAAGTACAGCCGGCTCTGGTGAAGAAAAAAGTCCTCATCGCAGGAGGAGGCCCTGGAGGACTGTATGCGGCATGGACTGCAGCAAGAAGAGGCCACAGCGTGGTGCTCTGCGAGAAAGAAGTAGCGCTCGGCGGTATCTTAAAGAGCGAAATTGCCCTGCCGTTTAAACGGGAAATGTTCGCGCTGACCGAGACCTACGAGCGTTTCGCAAGAAATGCAGGTGTGGAAATCCGCTTCAACACCGAGGTAACACCGGAGTACGTCGAGAAAGAAGCACCGGATGCCCTCATCATCGCCGCAGGCTCCCGTCCGCTTGTTCCGCCGATCAAAGGCATGGATGGAGAGCAGGTTGTCGTTGTCAATGAGCTGTACCGCAATCTCGACAAGATTTCCGACAAAGTCGTTGTCATGGGCGGCGGCCTCGCCGGATGCGAGTGTGCGATCTCTCTTGGCATGGAAGGAAAAGAAGTTCAGCTCGTCGAAATGCGCGACGCCCTCGCCCCGGATGCAAACGTCCGCCACCGCCCGCTGCTCTTAAAAGAAATCGAAAAACAGGTCAAAGCCGTCCACACCGGTTACCGCGCCGAGGAGATCACCCCGGAAGGCGTATGGTGCACCGATGCGAATGGGGAGCGCCACCTCGTAGAAGGAACCACCGTCATCTGCGCCCTCGGCCAGAGAGCAAGAACCGACGTTGTAGAGCAGCTCCGTAATACCGCGCCGTTTGTACGCGTGATCGGAGACGCAAGACGTGTATCTACCATCACCAATGCCGTATATCAGGGGTATCATGCGGCGCTGGATATTTAATCAAGAATAGAAATTTTGGAAATGCTGTACCATGGAAAAAGAATCCGTGGTGCAGCATTTTTTAAAAGATAAAGTCTACCAATCCGCGTTTTTCCGTGTATAATGAATGTATCAGTCAGAAAAATGTGAACAGGAGGACGCCATGGGAAGATTTTTAAATCCGGGAAATGAAGCATTTTCGGAAGTCATTCATTCGGAAATTTATGTAGATAAAACACCGCTTCTGGAATACACCAATAAAGTAATCAGTACGACATCAAAATTTATCTGCAGCAGCCGTCCCAGACGTTTTGGAAAGTCGATTACAGCGGAGATGCTGTCAGCATACTACAGCAAGGGCTGTGATTCCAGAGCACTGTTTGCAGATTATGCGATTTGCAAGGCTTCGTCTTTTGAAAAACATCTGAATCAGTACGATGTCATTCATTTTGATGTACAATGGTGCATGATGGACGCCGGGAATGCGGATCAGGTTGTGGAATATATCAATCATGGAATACTGCAGGAACTGAAGGAAAAATACGGAGAGTTGATTCCGGATACGGTAAAAACTGCTTATGGTGCGATGTCTTATATCAAGGCTGCCAGCGGAAACAAATTTGTTGTCATCATCGATGAATGGGATGTACTGATCCGTGATGAGGCACAGAATCATAAAGTACAGGAAAAGTATATTGATTTTCTGCGTGGCATGTTTAAAGGGTCAGAACCGTCAAAATATATTGCATTGGCGTATCTGACAGGAATTCTGCCGATCAAGAAATTAAAGACACAGTCCGCTCTCAACAATTTTGAAGAATTTACCATGCTGGATGCAGGAAGAATGGCACCGTATGTTGGCTTTACAGAAGAGGAAGTGCATGATTTATGCGACAGGTACGGACAGATCTATGAGCAGGTGAAATTATGGTATGATGGATATTCTCTGGAAGGGTATCAGGTATATAATCCAAAAGCCGTTGTCAGCCTGATGCTGAATGGAAAATATAAAAGCTACTGGTCCAATACCGGCAGCTATGAAGCAATCGTGCCACTGATTAACATGAATTTCGACGGACTGCGGGCGGCAATTATAGAAATGATGTCGGGGGCCGCCGTGGATGTGGATGTGACATCTTTCCAGAATGATACCGTAAGCTTCGCCAACCGGGATGATGTACTGACGTATCTGATCCACTTGGGATATCTGGCTTACGATCAGGACAGGGAGCAGGTTTTTATTCCAAATGAGGAAATCAGACATGAATTAAACAATGCGGTGAAACGCAATAAATGGAATGAAATGATTACTTTTCAGAAGGAATCCGCAGATTTGCTGGATGCAACCCTGGATATGGATGAAAAAGCGGTAGCAGATGGGATAGAGCGAATTCATCAGGAGTACAGTTCGGTGATCCAATATAATGATGAAAATTCCCTGAGCAGCGTGCTTACGATAGCATATTTAAGCTCTATGCAGTATTATTTCCAACCCGTAAGAGAGCTACCGACCGGACGCGGTTTTGCAGATTTTGTTTATCTTCCGAAACCGGAATACAGAACAAGTTATCCGGCGCTGCTGGTAGAACTTAAGTGGAACAAAAGCACAGATACTGCCATAGAGCAGATCTGGGATAAAAAATATCCGGATTCTATTCTGGAATATACAGGAAATATTCTTCTGGTGGGAATTAACTACAATAAAAAGACGAAAGAACATGAGTGCAGGATTGAAAAGATAAAAAGATAGAAAACCGAATGCTGAGAGGAAAAACGTCATATCATGGACAACGGAATTCATGATATGACGTTTTTGTAAATATTTCAGTCGATACGAAATAGGAATGAACGATTAGATTTTAGAAATTTTTTAAAAAGTCCTTGACCGGTAGCAACTCCCGGGTGATAAGCTAAAGCTACAAAGACAGGGAAATAACAAAATATCACACATCAAAATAAAACAGGGAGGTTATGATGATGAACTTTACATTAAGCAATCAGGTGCAGATTCCGGCAGTGGGAATCGGAACCTTTATGATGACACCAGATCAGGCAGAGCAGGCGGTTGTGGACGCATTAGCCTGCGGATACCGCATGATCGACACTGCACAGGCTTACATGAATGAGCGCGCGGTCGGACGCGGAATCAAAAGATCCGGTGTGGCAAGAGAGGACATTTTCATCTCCACCAAAATCTGGGCAAGCCAGTATCTGACAGAAGGAACCGTAGAAAAGAGTCTGGAACTGCTTGGAACCGACTACATCGATCTGATGTTTATCCATCAGCCTGCAGGTGATTTCATGGCAGGATACCGTAAACTGGAAACGGTAGCGATCCGTCCGATGGTAAACCAGATTGAAATGCATCCGTACTTCGCACAGGAGTCTGCATTAAAAGTCATGGAAGAGTACCAGATCGTGCCGGAGGCATGGGCACCGCTCGGCGGAGGACGCCACAATCCGTTTGACAACGAGATGGTAAAAGAAATCGCTGCCGCACACGGAAAGACCGTAGGACAGGTTGTTCTGCGCTGGAATGTGCAGCGCGGCGTTGTGGTCATTCCGAAATCGGTTCACAAAGCGAGAATCGAAGAGAATTTCCAGATATGGGATTTTACACTGACTGAAGAGGAGATGCAGAAAATCAGTTCACTGGATCTTGGCTATCAGGGAACTGCGGTCAAGCATTTTGATCCGGAATTTGTTAAAATGTGCAATATCAGAAAGATCCACGAATAAAACAGGGCGGTTTGGTTTCCAACTGCTGTAAGATCATTTTTGCACAGGCAGACGTTGCGTTCCTGGATCCAGAATATTCGATGTCTGTACCATTCCAGTAGGTCATTTCCGGTGCGTTTGATACCTTAAGCCGTGCAATGGAAACATATTTCGGCAAACCGGAGGAAAACAATCTGTCCGATGATATCAATGAGGCACTTGCGCAGAACTGCTGAAAGGAAAAACATATAACTCTTAAAATTTCTTGCAGGATTTCACCCTGTGTGGTACATTATAGTTATGAATTGCGGTGGCCGTCTTCGGACAACACCTTGAAAGAGCCTGATGCGTCGGGCTCTTTTTATTATAGGTTTTAGCTTGCTTATTTAATTGAAGTGGCTAACATGGGGCTGCCTTGGTGTGCAAGAAGTAGAAGCAATAAAATAAAAACAATAATGACAATATCTAAGCCAGAGGCTAGGTGTTATTTTTAGCAAGTATTATTGCAGAATATCAGGTGCTTATTATAACAAATAGAAAGAGGAAATGAGACAGGGGAAAAGAATGAAGAAAAAAACAACAATATTATTACTGGCAGGGAGTCTGATGATAGCTGGAATAGCTGCTCTCCTGTACCAGAGCCAGAACAGCAGAAATCAGATCCGTCATTATACGGCCTTTTTTTTCAACAACAGGGGAAGAGATCACTTCGGATAATGATATGAAAAAGAAGATCGCTGAACAGATCGGAGCCGATTGTGAAGAAACATGGCTGAAAGGACAGACAAAGGATAATGCACTGAATGCTTATATTGCAGCCGGCGAGTATCCGGATTTTATTTCCGGCGAAAGTAAATTATATGATGCAGGAGCACTGATTCCCATTGACGAATACTGGGACAATTATCCCAATATAAAAAATTATCTGACAGAGGAACAGTGGGACCTGTTTCGGCAGGCAGACGGACATATCTACTGGATTCCACAATTCGGAGTTTCACAGGGACAGGACACGGAAGTAATCCACAGCGGAGAAGCTTTCTGGATTCAGACAAGAGTTTTGAAATGGGCAGACTATCCGGAAATCACGACGGTGGATGAATATTTTGATCTTCTGGAACGGTATCAGGAAGCAAATCCCTGCCTGGAAAATGGAACACCGAATATTCCGTTTGCTATTTTATGCGATGACTGGAGATACTTTTGTCTGGAGAATGTTCCTCAATTTCTGGATGGATATCCGAATGATGGGAGCTGCATCGTAGATCCAGATACACTGCAGGTCATTGACTATAATACAACACCGACAGCCAAAAGATACTATCAGAAATTAAATGAAGAATACAAAAAAGGAATGATCAGCCCGGAAACATTTCTGGATACTTATGAAGAATATCTGGACAAACTATCCACAGGTGCTGTTCTTGGCATGGTAGATCAAAGATGGCAGTTTTATTATGCCATACAGACAGCGTATGATTCCGGAAATCTGCGCAGTTATGGATGTGATTATGTGCCACTTCCGATAACAATAGACAAAAAAGTAAAGAATCAGTGGCATACGGCAAGATCAGCAGAGCTGGATACCGCGTCAGGACTTTCTATTACCATTTCCTGTGAAGACCCGGAAGGGGCAATGCAGTTTGTAAATAACCTCCTTGATCCGGAGATTACGAAATTACGTTTCTGGGGAGAAGAAAATCTGGATTATTCGATAGACGAAAACGGAATATTTTATCTGAATGAGGAGCAGGGCGTAAGGGTAAATGATCAGAAACTGAAAAAGACGCATTTTTGTACATATTCCTATTTTCCAAGGAGTGAAGGAATGCTGTCAGATGGAATCAATGCATTTTCGCCGGAAAATCAACCGGCAGAATTCTGGAAAAGCCAGCCCTGGGATATACAGGAATGTTTTGAGGCGTATGGAGTAACAAACTATGTAGATATGCTTGGGAGAAATGATGCGCCGGGAGTGTGGTATCCCATGTATTCGTATACCAATTCACTGACATCAAATACACAGGCAGGACAGACACTGGAACGGATGGATGAAGTAAAACACCGGTGGCTTCCGCAGGTGATTCTGGCACAGAATTTTGAAGAAACATGGAATTCCTATATGGAAGCATACAACGCATGCGATCCACAGAGCTATTTTGAGGATTTACAGAAAGAGCTCAATCAACGAATGAACAAAAAGAATAGCAATTTTTGCATATTGAATGACAAGAACTAAATAGTCCGAAGGCCCCTATTTGTTTACAATGGTGATAACCAGTAAACAGATGGGGGCTTTTTATAAAATACGGGAGGGAATCCTATGAGAATTTGTCTGGAGCAAAGTGCCTTTCCGGGCGTAATCAGAGTTACGGAAAGGTAGCACACGATGTGGAACTTGTATCGGGAAAGAAACCGCAGATTCTGGTAGAAAAAGAGATACCGGAAACACTGGAAAGCAGCGGGGAGGACTGGACGATCATTGCCGCGACGAAAGGAAAAAGCAGCTTCCTGAAAAAGCTGGAAGAAGCCGGGAGTGCGGAAATTAAAAGAGCTGGAACAAAAGAGAGAATGCTATGCAATGGATTTTCCTGAAATAAAAAACAGGACAAAATCGAACCTTCTTGTAATA
>ENA-OQDW01000399-OQDW01000399.1-human-gut-metagenome-genome-assembly--contig:-NODE-399-length-18512-cov-2.084471_pt1 | contig 18512 bp, 22 predicted proteins | sample MGYA00242784_ERZ504613 | MGnify/ENA primary metagenome ERZ504613 (study PRJEB26092, sample SAMD00036330) | human gut metagenome | host: Homo sapiens | study: EMG produced TPA metagenomics assembly of... | reverse complement strand
CGCCAAGCTGATGGTCAGGTACACATTGAAGGATACGCCGACTGTCCGCATAAAAGAGCAGCTATGGTCAATACTGCGGTATCCCAAAGGAATTGCTTTGTTTTTTCATGAGCAGCACCTGTTTCCTAAGATAATTCATTCTATGCGGGATCATAGATGGATTATTTGCAAAAGCGACAATTTTAAGGGACATGTTTTTTCATACGCAAAGTTTGTTCAGATAGGATAGTTATGGACAACCGTTACGGCATGAGAGCCACGATTTTATTATTTGAGCAAGGCCACGGATCTGCTAAAGAGGAAAAGCTTCGTGGATATCTAAGGCATACAAGCCTTTTCCGCCCAGACGGTTTCTACAAAGAAAGATTCAAGCTGGACATAATAGAAGGCCATATTCCTACATTGGGAATATGGCCTTAGATGTTTTTATGTGAAATTATTTCACAAAACTATACAAAGTTAAGTTAAATAATATATGATTATATCAGAGGTGATGGTACAATGCGTAAATGCAGCGCATGGGAACTATGGCGAGTTCAAAATCAGGTCGCCGACGTCCTCGTGATTGTTAATTTGAAGCCTATGGAAGGGCTGCCCGTCTTTGGGCGTCAGGTAAATTCTAGGATATCCGTTTATTTTCAAGAGGAAGATTTGAAAGAATATATCGGTCAAGTAAACGATCTGCAAATGGCACAGATTACAAAAGAATATATACGCATCCGAAATTGGAACACGGCAGATATAGAAGGCCTTCTCTTTGATACGATCGAATGAAATGAATTGGAGAATAAAAAGGGTCTGCTATTGTAATAATCATCTGAATACGTTATGATATTATCAAGTATTTTGTCTAACTTTGAAATATAAACAGGGGAATGGCAGGCGGATAGCCGGATATGATGGAGAAAAAGAAAGGCAAACAGAGATAAGGAGGCTATCGTCAATGCAGAAATGGATGGTTACAAAGGAAACAAAATTAAAGGATGTGTTAAAAACGCCTGCTGGGCATGATATCTTGGCAAAGGCATTTTATTCACTCGGGCTAAGCGAAAAAATACTGACGCTACGCCTCTGGGCTCTCTGAAAATTAACAGCCTGAAAAAGCTGTCGTTCGGCAAGCTGGACGATGGATTCATCAATGCGCTGCTTGGCCTGCTCAACAGTGAAACAGAGCGTCCGCTGGATGATCACACGCCCATTGTACATAAATGGTGGAAAGAAGCTGTGTTTTATCAAATCTACCCCGCAGTTTTAAGGATTCCGATGGGGATGGGATTGGAGATATCAACGGGATCATCGAAAAGCTCGACTATCTCAAGGCGTTGGGCGTAGATGCGATCTGGTGCTCACCTGTTTATGATTCTCCCAACGACGACAATGGCTATGATATTCGCGACTATCGAAAAATTATGCGGGAATTCGGCACGATGGAGGATTTTGACCGCTTGCTCAGCGAAGTCCATGCGAGAAACATGCGGCTGATTATGGATTTGGTAATCAACCATTCTTCAGATGAACACGAATGGTTCCGCAGCTCTGCCACAGACCCGGATTCGCCGTACCGTGATTTTTATATTTGGCGAAAGGGAAAAGGGGACGGGATACCGCCGAACAACTGGGATTCCATCTTCAGCGGCCCAGCATGGAATTATTATCCGGAACGCGGAGAGTGGGCGATGCATCTGTTCAGCTCAAAACAGATGGATTTTAATTGGGATAACGAAGCGGTCCGCAAAGAGCTGTTCCAAATTGCAAACTGGTGGCTGGAAAAAGGGATTGACGGCTTCCGGCTCGATGTCATCAGCTTTATCTCCAAGAAGGAGGGCTTGCCGGATGGGAATGCCGTGATCGGCTCCCTAATGGGGTTCAAAGGCTGCGAGCATTATTTCTACGGCCCGCATCTGCACCAATATCTGCGGGAATTGCGGGAACATTCTTTTGGCAAGTTCGATGCCTTTACAGTGGCGAATGCCAGGGAACCGGCCTTCAGATGAGCCGCCTAATGACGGGGGACGACCGGGGAGAGCTGGACGTGGTATTTTCCTTTGACCATATGGATAACCCCGGCAAACAGCGCTTTCAGGATTACCGCTTTGACCTGCGCCCTATGGCCAAAAATTTGATGGAGTGGCAGCTGGAGTACGGAAATCATTGCTGGCCGACTGTCTTTTTTGAAAATCACGACCATCCGCGCATGGTCTCTAAAATTGATCCGGATGGCGCTTATCGTTGTGAGATCGCCAAACTGCTTGCCATGCTTCAGATGACGTTGAAGGGCACGCCGTTTATTTATCAGGGCCAGGAGCTTGGGATGACCAATACGCCGTTTGCCTCAATTGATGAGCTGCGCGACGTAGAGAGCGTCAATCTGTACCATAAACTGATGGACGAAGGCAAATCGTCCGTCGAAGCGTTTCGAACCGTGCTCAGCGGCAGCCGCGACCATGCGCGCACGCCGATGCAGTGGAGCGGAGAGAAAATGCCGGATTTTCAGAAGGTACGCCTTGGATTCGGGTAAACCCTGATTATTTCAAAATTAATGCTGCCGATGAGGAGAACGCCATCGACTCTGTGCTTCATTTTTACCGTTCTTTGATTGCGCTGCGCAAAGAGAATCCGGCATTGGTTTACGGAGATGTGATTCCTGTAACAGCCTCCCCTAAAGGATTGCTTTGTTATTTCCGGCGGATGGATGGGCAACGCTTTTATGTTGAACTGAATCTGACCGGGAAAACGGTTCAGCATGTGAACACAGGCATGCGCGGAACGCTTCTCTATTCCAACTATACAACGCGGCGTGAAGGTGCGGTGATGCGCCCATATGAGGCAAACCTTTATCAAGATTAAGGGGGCGGCATTGCATTCATGAAGTGGAAAAAAATAGCGTCTCTTTTACTGATTACGGCACTGTTTCTCTCTTTCTTAGGCTGCGGCGAACGGGCACAACCGGAGAGCACCGCTCCAGACGACAGCGCACTTCTTCAAATGCGGCAGTATCAAAGCAGCATGGAAGCCTTTCAAAGCGATTGCACACAGCAAATCCATGCATTTACCGCTAGCCTGCAAAGCGGCGATACCGAAGCGGGAAACGCTGCGGCCGATACGCTTACGACAAGGCTTGCGGGTTTTGAAAAAATCCCGGTTCCAAGCGGCTGCCAGGAAATTCAGCCCTTCTTTGCAAAGGCAAAGAAGAAAATGGATACGATATATGCTCTGATGATCCAGATTTTGGGGGATGGGCAATATACCAACGATGACATGGCAAATCTAACCGCGCTGAAAACTGCGGCAGGAGTCTTTGCAGAATCCTATCAATTCGGATTGGGGCTTCTTGAACAGGCGTTGGATAGGTAACCGATAATCAACGAGGGGATGATTGAAACAATGTGGGAACGTTTTAAAGCGGCAATTGGCGTGGAGGGAAGCTTTGGAAGCACGGTTTTTCCAATGATTGCCTATAGCTCCGCCAATATCTTCAGTGGTGGCTCTACCTACATCATTGGCATTTATTTTCTCTCCTTTTTGACGGAAGTGGAAAAACTGAATGCAGGGCAAGCAGGGCTTGTCATCCTGTTTGCAAAGCTTTGGGATGCTGTTTCAGACCCAGTCATGGGCTTGATTACAGATCGGACTCGTTCGAAATATGGGCGGCACAGGCGCTACCTTCTGTGGGGCGTGATTCCAATTGCCGTTACTTACTTTATGATGTGGTATTCCTTCGGCATTTCTGCCCTTGGAAACCCGCTTTACACCATGGTTTATTACAGCGCCGCCTATATTTTATTCAGCACTGCATATACGCTCGTGGTTGTGCCGCATACCGCCATGCTGCCGGAGCTTGCGCCTGCCTATTCGCTGCGCACACAGTATAATTCCGTCGGCTATTTGATGAATTCAGTAGGTATGGTTTCTTCCTTCATGCTGGTGTCTATTACGCTCGGCTTTTTTGATATGGAATCGCTTTCGGCAGGCTCCCGGACAAAATTTATGGTGTTGGGCATCGTGCTTTGCCTGTGGTTCTCCCTGCCATTGATTTTTACATTTAAAAAAACATGGGAGCAGCTCCCTTGGTATGGAACTGCCGCCGCTCAGCCTCCGGGAAAGCATTGGAGAATACGTACAGGTGTTCCGCAACCGCGCCTTCCGGCAATATTTTGTGATCAGCTTTTTTAATATGATGTGCACCGGATTTTACAGCAATACAGATCAGTATTTTATCAAATATATTGCTCAGCGCTTCAGCCTTTTCAACATGCTGACGACGGTATCCGGAGTGGCGGAGGCCTCAGGTTTTCCACTAAATTATTGGCTGACGATGAAGTTCGGCAAGCAGCGTTGCGGAAAACTCCTCGCCCCCATTTTATTTTTCGGCCTTGCCATGGGCCTTTTTATGAATGAATCAACGCCTGCTTTCTTCCTTTTTCTCGCCTGCATACTCTATAATTTCGGCTTTTCGGGCATCGGGTTTGTGCCGACGAATATCTTTCCCGATGTGACGGATGTGGACGAAATGATTACAGGCCGGCGGCGCGAAGGCGTGATCTCCACTTTCTCTTCCTTTGTGAAAAAGACGGTTAGCGGTGTGATGGCAGCTATGACCGGCTTCATTTTGAATGCATTTGGCTTTGTAACAGGGCAGGAGGATACGCTCGCTCAAACCGCGCAGGGCATCTTTGGCGTGCGGCTGACCTTTTCTATTTTGCCGATGATTTTTGTGGTGTTTTCCGCAATTAGCATTTACCGTTACTCCATGACAAAAAAAGATCATGAAATGATCCGTGCCGCGATACAGGAGAAGAAAGAAAAGGGGTATGTCACACTAACTGAGGAGCAAATAAAGCGCTGATGAAAAATCAGCGGCCAAAAATTTGAAGATATGTGGATTGGCCGCTATGATAGGACGAACGAGGAGGTTCTCCAGTGAAAAAGGTATTGTTTTATTTGGTACAGTGGACGTGGGGATTAACGGTCAACCTAGCTGGCCTGCTGGCACATTTGTTTGTGCGGCGTAAGGGGAGGACCGAGCGTTTCCAAAAAGCGATTATCACCTTCCTGCCGTGGAATTTTGGCGGGCTTTCTCTGGGATTATTTATCTTCATGGCAGATCATAAAAACGAACGCTGGACATATAACACCCGTATTCATGAATATGGCCACACCTTCCAATGTCTGTTGCTGGGGCCGCTTTACTGGCTTGTGATCGCTCTTCCCTCCGCAATATGGTGCAATTGCTTCCAGGCATACCGTAAAAAACACCAGGTTTCCTATTATGCACTGTATTGTGAAAAATGGGCGAATGCCTGGGGGGAGCGTTTCAGCGGGCTTTCCTTCCGTGGAGAAATGAAATAATAGAAATCAAAACACAGAGAAAGGATTTTTATCATGCTGCAAACCCTAACCATGCTTTTTTCAGCCCTACCGGCGGCACGCTGCGCGCCGCGCGCTTATTGGCGCAGGGGCTGGCAGAGGAAATAACGGAAGTTGATCTGTCGCTTCCGCAGGGGAAAGCCATGCACTTTGAGGAGAAGGATATCGTTTTGATTGCCGGCCCTGTTTTCGGCGGCCGGATGCCGGCCTGTTTTTTGGAGAGGCTTGCCCGCTTCACAGGCAGCTATACAAAGGCAATTACAATCGCCGTCTATGGCAACCGCGCCTATGAGGACGCGTTGTTGGAGCTCAATGATACTGTGGAGCGGCGAGGCTTTCAGTCGATCGCATCTGCTGCGCTGCTTGCGGAGCATTCCATGGTTCGCACGGTTGCGGCCGGTAGGCCAGATCAGGAGGATCAGAAGCAGATCAGTAGATTGGCACAAGCAATTCTCAATAAGGTTAATTCAGGCCAGTTTGCTTCCCCTGAAGTGCCCGGGAACAGGCCCTATAAGGTATGGAAACAGATGCCCGTAGTCCCTGAGGTATCCTCTGTCTGTATCCACTGCGGCCTTTGCGCGGTGAGATGCCCGGTTGGGGCGATTCCATTGAAACATCCGGATCGGACAGAGGCGTCTCAGTGCATTCTCTGCCTGCGCTGCATCGCAGTCTGCCCAAAGGCAGCCCGGGCGTTACCAGCACAGGCTGAGGAGACGATTCGCGTAAAGCTGGCTCCCGTGGAGACTCTGCGCCGCGATAATGAGTTGTTTTTATAACGGTTGCCTCGGGAAAAGTCGCGCCGTCGGCTCTTGTCTTTTTCCCGGGATAGGTGTATAATCGCAACGAGAAAGAAATCATTGGAGGTCGTTGAATTTGGGAAACGTTACAATTACCAACCATCCGCTCATCCAGCATAAACTCACCCTGCTGCGTGATAAAAACACAGGCTCCAAGGAATTCCGCGCGCTGGTCAGTGAAATTGCAATGCTGATGTGCTACGAGGCAACCCGCGATCTGCCCTTGAAAGAGGTGGAGATTGAAACCCCCGTGAGCGTGGCCAAAACCCGCGTTATTTCTGGTAAAAAGCTCGCCTTTGTCCCAATTCTGCGCGCAGGGCTTGGCATGGTGGATGGAGTGTTGGCACTGGTTCCCTCCGCTCGCGTGGGCCACATTGGCCTTTACCGCGACCCGGATACGCTTCAGCCTGTGGAATATTACTGCAAGCTGCCTGCTGATATTGAGGAGCGCGAAGTGATCGTTCTTGACCCGATGCTCGCAACCGGAGGCTCTGCAATCGATGCAATCAGCCAGATCAAGAAACGCGGCCCCAAATCGATTAAATTCATGGGCATTATTGCTGCGCCTGAAGGGCTTGACGCGCTATGCAAGGCCCATCCAGATATTGATATTTTCTGCGCGGCGCTTGATGAAAAACTCAACGACCATGGATATATCCTCCCCGGCCTCGGCGATGCGGGCGATCGTATTTTTGGTACAAAATAATCCCCGATAAGGGAAACGATAGCGCTGGATGCTTGCCGTCCCGCGCTATTTTTTTGACGAAGCAACCAAATCATGCTTATATCGCAGCCGTCTTATTCACAAGAGCAGTTGGCTTGCGGTTGATGATCGAAAGGATGTCTTTTATGCTGCAAATCCGCGGCCCGCTCCTGCCAGAGCGGCTGATTTTACAAAAGGATATGGAAAACATCTTGCGCCAAGCAGTGGAGGAAGAATCCGATTTGGCCGGAATTCACTTCGAGGGAGGCGTCGTTCCGACAGAAACGCTCCGAATTATCTCCTTGAAGGAATGTAGGTTCACCAGTTGTCGATTTGGAGAATGCAAAGGAGAACAGCTTTACTTTTTCAATGTAGTGTTTGAAAGCTGCGATTTTGCCAGTTCCTTTTTTGATCGTTGCCTGTTTCGCCGCGTTCAGTTTACCAATTGTAAGCTGTCGGGCGCTCATTTTTCTGATTCCTCCTTCGAACAATGTATTTTTAAAAACAGTCCGGCACGGATGGCAGCCTTTTCCCGGGCAAAATGTAAGGAAGTACTTTTTTCGGAATGCGATCTTTCCCATTCCAATCTGCAAGAATCCAAGTTAATGAAAACTCGATTTGAAAATTGCAGGCTACGGGGAACCGAGCTGCTGCACACCCCTTTAAAAGGGATTGATTTCACTTCAGATGATCTGGAGGGAATCCGCGTCACCATCCCCGAATTGCGCGGCGCGATTGTAACGATGGAACAGGCTTCGGAATTGGCAAAGCTGCTCGGCGTTGAAATTCGATAGAAGGAGGCTGTATCCATGGAGATCCAAAGGGGAACATACCGGCATTTTAAAGGCGGAGAATACCACGTGATCGGCGTGGCAACTCATTCAGAAACAGGGGAGCAAATGGTGATTTACCAAGCATTGTATGGAGATCACGCGCTTTGGGCCCGCCCGGCTGCTATGTGGTTTCAAACAGTAATGTATCAAGGGCGGCAGGTGCCGCGTTTTACTTATATTGGGGAGGAACACAAAAGATGAATCTTCAAATTTTGGTAAGCCAAAATGCTTTGATACCAAAAAGGCAGAGCGCTTTTTCAAGGAGAGAGGCATCAAATATCAGTTTGTTGACCTGGTGAAATACGGGATGAGCAAAGGGGAATTTGAGCGTGGTCAAGGCGGCTGTCGGTGGTCTAGAAAAGATGATCGATACAAAGTTGAAAGACACTGATGCCCTTCTGCTGCGCTATCTAGCCGGGGATAGCGCGCGGCAGGAAAAGCTGCTCGAAAATCAAAAACTGATCCAAACGCCATTGTGCGAAACGGGAAATATGCAACTGTCGCTACTGCCCGGAAATATGGCAGCAGTGGATTGATACCACTAAGTGACAACATGAAGCACAAAAAATTAGTGAGGAGCTCCTCGCTTCTGCTAAGCTCTGTTAAACAAAGGAACCCTTTGCCCAATTGGTCTAAGAGGGCAAAGGGTTCTTCTATGGATGGCACTTTATTATTTCTTGGAGAGTTTTTTTCTGCTGAGGATCAGGATCACACCAGCGCCAGCGGCAACTGCCACAAGAGCCGCGGGGAAGGCAGTGCCTCCCGTGCTGGGGTTTTCCGTTTCATTCGTATCATCTATAGATGGATCGCCAGCATTGGTTTCCTCCTCATCTGGGAAGAAGCCGTTCTCCTCATCTGGATTTTCTTCTTGATCCGGATCAGAGGGCTCCTGTTCCTGCGGCGCAAGCAGCTCAATTACGAGCGTGGTCAGCGCATCTTTTTGACTTAGGGAGCCGAGAATCTCCTGAATAATCGGCAGCAGCTCCTCGCCACCTTCGATCGTACCGATCAGCCGCTCAATCTCATCCCGGTTTTGGGAGAGCGCCTGTTCCACATAGCGGAGCAATGTAACAAACATGGCGGGCTGATCAGCCTTGACGGCATACTTTTGCGCATAGCCGGCACCTGCCGTGGGAACGGCTTCCAAGCTCCCAAGGGAAGCGATAGTATCCCAATCCGGCTCCGGCAATGTGAGAGAAACGCTCTGTCCATTGATCTCCAGGTTTTGCAACGCATCGGCCGCAAGCCTGAAGATGCCGTCCAGGCTCAGGTAGGGAGCCACCAGATCTTCCAACCCAAAACCGATGGATTGAGTTGCCTCACGAACGGCATCAAATACCACTCCGGATTCATACACCAGATGAGGGAGCCTTTCGGTAAGGGTATCTATCGGTTTTTCCAACAGGCGGTCAATGAACGGCAGCAGGGGAGAGAATACAAGCTTCAAGTAAGCGTCATAATTCCCTGCTTCTTCCGTTTTTTGCTTTACCTGCGCCGTGTATTCAGCGCTGGTCAACGCATTGGTAATGCCAAGCGCGTCGTAGATGGGGATGAATAATTTTTCATATAATCCGTATTGAAAATTTCCATCATCATCCGTTTTGTTTTCAAAAGCTATGTCTGCGCCGACAAGACTCAGCAGCTGCATGCCGAAAACCAGCTCTGTTACAGGCCGCAGTCCGGCGATCAGTGCATCGATGAAACCTTCCATGTCTCCATCAGAAAAGCCCCAGTTGACTTTGGAAAGGTCTGCATTCTGCCAGGTTAGTCCATCTGCGGAAAGCGCTGCCTTCGTCTGTGCGTATTTTTCCTCCGTTAGCCGCTCTGCGGCCCCTGCGGGAATCAATGCGTTTCCGATTAACTGCTTTACAATCGTTTGCACAAATTCCGGCAGATCGGAAATCACGCTGTTAATAAGCGAATCCAGCTGCGTATAAACCGCGGCGAGTGCCTGGCCTGTCATTGCATTCGTTGCGAGTTGGTTCTTTGCAAACGGCTGTAGGCCGCCCGCTTCCTGAATGGCAGGCACCAGCATTTCCAACGCCTCATTTAAGAAAGCGTCGCTCGCGCTGAGCGCCTGCTGCGCCTGTTGTTTGGTGATCCCTGCCGGATAGTCAATCGATCCGGTAATATGGGGCTTTTCGACGGGCTTGATACCGGGAGACTGCGTTTGCATCGCCTCGCCGCGGATCAACTGTAGAGCCTTAGAGAAAGGATGCGCTTCCCCATTCAGCACTGCCACAGGATAGCTCAAATCCGCAAGCAGCTTCTGCTGGAGTGCATTCAGGTCGTCATAAGCGGAAAGGGATGTTTTCACGGCGTCAATGCCGCCCTCACCTTGGGAAAAGCGCAGGTAAGCGGAGATCACATCCTGTGCGATGGACAACGCATGCTTCTGCTCCTTGTCGAATGGCATCGCAGAAAGTGTGTTCCAGTAGCGGCCGGCTGCGTCTGCTGCTTTCGCCGCTTCATATTGCTCCTGAGTTTCTCCTGTATTTTGAGCACGGAAGGGATTTTGTTGCAGATCCGCTGTCAGATTCAGCACTCCCAGTTGATTCAACGCGACAAAATTTTGATTCGCGCCCCAATATTCGCCCTTTTGATCCAAAATGCCAAGATAGCCGCGCACGATTTCTTCCGCTGTCTCATAAGAAACGTTAAGCGTTTCCAGCGCGGCTTTAGCCGCCGCCTGCGTAAAGTCGGTAGAAGAATTCAGCTTGAGGCCTTTCACCTCGATAATGCCCATGATCTGCTGATAAAGCGCTGCGGCCTTCTGCTGCATCTCCGTAGGTTACCAATCAATTTCGGAATATTAACCGGGTAATTGGGAAACCATCCACCCGTCGCCTGCACACGCGCTCTTGCCAGCTGATACATCTTTAATACATTTTCTACGCCCACGGCATCCTTTTCCGCATCGCTGGCCGATTTGTAGTCTGCGGCAAGCGCTACGCCCGCCTCGTCGGACAGGTCGCCGCTGTATGCCGCGATACGATCTGCAAGGGAATCACCCTGTGCAAACGCCGTCAGCGAAAGGGACATGGTAGAGAACGCAAGGAGTATGGCGAGTGCGGCCGCAAGCAGTTTGTTTGTTTTTCGCAAGGTTCTTCCTCCTATATCTTTCTATAACATAAAAATTTGGACGTTATGTCAAAAACAAAGCTGCCTTGCTGCTACACCTCCTCCCATTTCATCGGTGACTTCATCCTAGCATATCAACGAAAACAGGTCAAATAAAATGCAAAAAATTTATGATAAATTCATAAAATTGGAGCGCATTTCCATTCGCTACAGGGCATCAGTTTCAATCCGGATCCCGCCATCCAGATGGTATTCCGCGCCACTAACACCCGAAAAAACAATAAAATCGGAGAACGCTCGCCAAGGCACTTGCAATGTGCATTTTGCATGTGTATAATTATATTGTTTATACTTTGTTGCATTTGCAATCGTATTTTCACTATACTGGAGGGCTTACATTGGCAGAGTCAGAAAAAAACAGCTTCGTCGATCTGGAGCACAGCGTCATGCAGTTTTGGGAGGAAAATGATTGCTTTAACAGGCTGCGTGAAAAAAATCATGGGCATGAAATGTTCCGTTTTCTTGACGGGCCGATTACTGCGAATAATCCCATGGGGATCCATCATGCCTGGGGCCGGACGCTGAAGGATACGTTTATTCGTTATAAAGGCATGCGCGGCTATGATTGCCGCTACCAAAACGGCTTCGATGCACAGGGATTATGGGTTGAGGTCGAAGTAGAGAAGGAACTCGGCTTCCATACGAAAAAAGACATTGAGGCCTATGGAATGGACAAGTTCACGCGCAAATGTGTGGAGCGCGTCCAGCGGTTTTCCGGCATTATTACGGAGCAATCCAAGCGCCTGGGCCAATGGATGGATTGGGAAAACTCCTACTTCACGCATACGGATAAAAACATCGGCGGCATCTGGCATTTCTTAAAAACCTGCCACGAGCATGGCTGGATTGAGCGCGAATATAAGCCCATGCCATGGTGCCCGCGGTGCGGCACCTCGCTCTCTGAGCACGAAATGACCGGTTCTTACAAGATGATGAAGCACAAATCCGTTTTTTTCAAGCTGCCGGTCGTGGATCGCAATTTCAAGATGCTTGCTTGGACGACAACTCCGTGGACGCTTTCCGCCAATGTTTCCCTCGCCGTTAACCCGGAGATTGATTATGTGGAAGTGAAGGTGAAAAGCGACGAACAACCGATCGTGCTGGCAAAAAATGCGATTAAGTATTTGGGAGACGACAAGTAGAAGTTCTGCGGGCTTTCAAAGGCGATGAGCTGGTAGGCCTAAAGTTTGAAACCTGCTTCCCAGAGTTTGAGGCGCAGCAGGGAGTCGATCATTCTATCGTTGCGTGGGAGGATGTTGCGGCGGACGAAGGCACTGGTATCGTCCACATTGCGCCCGGGTGCGGCGTAGAAGACTATGAGCTTGGCCTCCGGCTCGGCCTTGCGCAGATTATGCCGGTAGACGACATGGGGCTTTTCCTTGATAAATTCGGCTGGATGACGGGTAAAAACAGCCATGATATTGCGGATGAGGTTTTTCAAAAGCTTGAAGAAGCCGGTAAGCTCTATAAGGTAATGGAATATGAGCACAGCTATCCGGTCTGCTGGCGGTGCAAATCTGAGGTGATTTTCCGCCTGGTGCCCGCCTGGTATATTCGCACGCAGGAGCTGAAGCCCCGCCTGATTGCTGCGGCAGAAAAGGTGAAGTGGGAGCCTGCCTCCAACGGCAAGCGGATGCAGGATTGGCTCAACAATATGGGCGACTGGAATATTTCCCGCAAGCGGTATTATGGGATGCCGCTGCCCTTTTACCCCTGTGAGCATTGCGGCCATCTGACCGTAGTCGGCTCCAAAGAGGAGTTAAAGAGGCTGAGTACCGACCGGCAAAAGTGGACGCGTTGCCCGAGATGCACAGGCCATGGATTGACGAGATTAAAATTAAATGCCCGGAATGCGGCCATGAGGTTTCCCGCATCAGTGAAATCGGCGATGTGTGGCTGGACGCAGGTATCGTTCCATTTTCCACGCTCGGCTATTTTGACGATAAAGAGGCGTGGCGCAAAAATTACCCGGCCGAATGGATTACGGAGATGCGTGAGCAAGTGCGCCTGTGGTTCTATTCCATGCTCTTTATGAGTGTTGTTTTAGAGGATCGCGCGCCGTATGACCGCGTGCTCTCTTACAATACCGTGGTGTCAGAGGATGGCTCCAAGTTTTCAAAAACCGGGTTCATGATTAAATTCGACGAGGCTGCCGAAAAAATCGGCGCGGATACCATCCGTTATATGTATGCGGGTGCGCCGGTGGCAAACGATGTTCGCTTTGGCTATAATCTGGGGGACGAAGCGCGCCGAAAGCTGCTTTCCTTCTGGAATATTTTCACCTTTTTCAACACCTATGCGCAGATCGATAAGCCGGTTTTAGAGGGATATCAACCTGCTTTCGGCAAGCTTACACCGACTGACCGTTGGCTGGTGCTGCGCACCAATGCCTTTATCAAGCGGGCAACAGAGGTGATGGATGATTATAAGACCTACCTGCTCGTGAAGGATTTTGAAGTGTTTGTAGACGATATCTCCAACTGGTATATCCGCACCAACCGCCGCCGTTTCTGGAAAACGGAGGATGAGGCCGATAAGATGGTAGCGTATTGGGCGCTCTTTTATGCGCTGAACACCTGCGTGCAGGTGATGTCTCCCATCATCCCGTTTATGACGGAGCATATTTGGCAGGAGCTAACCCGCAAGGTGATGCCTAACGCCCCCATTAGCGTTCATTTGAGCGATTGGCCGCAGCCGCTGGAGGGGATTGCAGATGATGGCGTAATCGAGCAGACGGAACGTGCCCGCGCAGTGATTGCCACAGCTATGCGCCTGCGCAATGAGCAGCAGCTCAAGGTGCGCCAACCGCTTCAAAAGCTCTATATTTGCTGCGAGGAGGCTGTTGCCAATCAAATCCGCGTATTCGAAAAGAATGTACTGGATGAGCTCAATGTGAAAGAAATTGTATATATTCAGGATTTTAACCTGTTGGAGGATGCTTATCTGAGCGTTAATTTCAAGGCTGCCGGCGCGGTGCTCAAGCAGAACGTCAATCAAATGAAACAAACCTTAGAGGCTGCATCTGCTGACGAAATGCGCGCGATGGTTGCGGCCTTCGATGCGGGCAAACAAATTGCAGTGCCAGGCTGGGAAGGCACATTTGACGTTGCTCTCTTTGCGCGCCAGTCAAAAACCAAGGCTGGGATCGTTTCCGCAGAATGCGGGGAGGGCGTGGCGATTGCCCTTGACACGGTTTTAACCGACGCTTTACGTGCAGAGGGCGCGGTGCGCGATATCATCCGCCAGTGCCAGCTGCTTCGCAAGGAAGCAGGCTACCAGGTGGAACAGCATATCCAGGCGGCGATTGTAACGGGCAGCGCCTTCCTTTCGGAGGCTTTGGCGGCACAGCAATCTCACATTGCGGCAGAGCTGCTCGCTGATAAACTGTCGTTTGCGCCCATGACACAGGCTGATCTGACCAAAGAAATTGAGATTGGCTCCGATTCTGTAACGATCGCAGTGTTAAAGGCTGAGTAAAATTGTTTCAAAAAGAACGCACCGAAGCGGATGAATCATCTCTTCGGTGCGCTTTGTTTTATTTATAAATAAAAGCAGTGGGTAATCGCATCAATGCAATACCCACTGCGTAAATTTCTTTTAAAGCCAGGCTTGCCTATCCTCCAACTCCACCGTAAAGATACGGCTGCTGTTTTTTGGATCTTTGGCCTGATGGTATTTGAAGAGCATCTCTTTGTCATTCAACATGCCGAGGATTTCAATTTTGCCGGTTTCGTGCGACATTGCATAGCGCACACGCTTGCTGAAGCCATTGCACTTCGCCTTGGCCTGATCCACGATTTTTGCGCCTTCCGCAAGCGGCACCTGAAACTGCGTTTTCACATGAGTGACCGGCCTGCACTGGAAGATGTAGTAGGGGATGATACGGTTGCGGATCAGGGAATTGAAGAGGTTTGCCAGTGTGTCCGGATCGTCGTTTACGCCGCGGAGTAAGACGGTCTGGTTATTTACGATCACACCGGCGCTGAGCAGTAAGTCAACTGAAGCGATGGCCTGCGGGTCAATTCGTTGGTATGATTAAACTGCGTCGTCACATAAATCGTCTTTTTCTTGCCATATTCCCGCAGGATATCAATCAGCTCCGGATCTTCTGTGATACGGGAGGGGAGGGAGACAGGAATTCTCGTGCCAAAACGGATGAAATCAAGATGCTCAATACCGGAAAGCTCTTTTAAGTAATACGCAATCACCTGATTGTTATTCAAAAAGGAGTCTCCGCCGGAAATCAGGACGTTATTGATCTCCTGATGTTCCTTGATGTAGGAGAGGATCGGTGCAAACGTCTTTGCCACTTCCTCATCGGATGTGCCTACCAAACGCTTGCGGAAGCAGTGGCGGCAATACATAGCACATTTGCTGGTGGAGAGAATCAAGGTTGTCTGTGCATATTTATGCTGCAAGCCCTCTGTTTTGGTGTTGCTCGCCTCGCCGCTGGTATCCCACATGCCTGCGTCATCAAGCTCCTCCAATGCCGGAAGGCTCATTTTGCGGATTGGGTCATTCGGATCGTTTGGATCAATCAGGGAAAGATAATAGCGGGGGATGGACATCGGAAAATCTTTGACAATGGACTCTAATTTTTCAATTTCAGAGCTTTCGAAAGGAATATATTTTGCAAGCTCCTCAATTGTTGTTACATTATTTTTCAATTCTTCTTGCCAGCTCATAATTGCCTCCTTGGTGGTATCCATAAAATTCTGTTTATAATCATAACATGATTCTATGACTTGTTTATGAATAAATAAAATTATATTCAGTTTATCAGTTGATTTTTCGTCAGATTATTCTATAATGATTTACATATTCTGTTTCAAAACAAGCAAAACCAATAAAAAACATTCCAAAGTTAGAGGAAAGATGATCCGGATGACAGGCGGGCTTTGTTGTTTTATATTCGTTATGGCCTTACGCCTGTTGGCTGCCACCCTTGCGTAAAAGAAAAAAACGATATGTCACATTAAGTATCTTTAAGCTTTTCTACCATAAAAAACACCGTTTATGCTGGGTTGCCCCCACATAAACGGCTTGCGGAGAAGGACAGCAAACGCTTTTTTATATCCTGTTCCGCTGCAAATAGGATAACCGTTTTGCGCTGCCCTATACGGGCTAAATTTTCCCAATATTATAGATTGAAAATCAGAGATCAGTGTGCTATAATTTAAATATTATCAGATCAGTAGGAGGATATTGTGATGAAACATATCGTAACGTTAAATCAGGCGAATTTGAAGAAGAGCGCTGCCAAAGGCGGCTGTGGCGAATGCCAGGCATCCTGCCAGTCTGCCTGCAAAACGTCTTGCACGGTTGCCAATCAGAAGTGTGAGAAATAAGCACTCCAATCAAATCGGCTTCAAATTAAGGGGCAGGAGACTGTCCCTTAATTTTCATGCCGTAAAATGCAGCCACAGAGCGGTGCGGAAAGGATAATCCAGGAATGATTCATAAATTTTATCTCAATGGTTTTTATATTGTGCTCGATGTCAACAGCGGGGCGGTCCATGTAGTGGATCAGCTGTCCTATGAGCTGCTCGATGGGTTAGAAGCTCCTCTACCGGCCAACTGCCCACAGAAAATTGCCGAGCGATTACAGGGTACATACAGCGATGCAGAAATTCAAGAGGCCTACGCAGAGCTCTATAGCCTCTACCAAAATGGATTTTTATTTTCCTCCGATGATTATGAACCATTTGCTGCGCAGATGGGCCCCGCGCCCGTAAAATCCATGTGCCTGAATATTGCTCATGACTGTAACCTGCGCTGTAGCTATTGCTTTGCCGCACAAGGCGATTTTGGCCATGGGCGCAAGCTAATGCCCTTTGAAGTGGGAAAGGCCGCAATTGACTTTTTGATTGAGCACTCAGCAAACCGCCATAATCTGGAGCTGGATTTCTTTGGCGGTGAGCCGTTGATGAATTTTGAGGTCGTTAAGCAAGTGGTGGAATATGCCCGTTCGATCGAAAGGAGCATCACAAAAATTTCCGCTTTACGATCACCACCAACGGCCTGCTGCTGACAGATGACAAAATCGATTACATCAACCGTGAAATGTCCAATGTCGTTCTCTCTATTGATGGGCGCAAAGAGATTAATGATTCGCTTCGCTTCCGTGTGGACGGCAGCGGTAGCTATGGTGCCATCGTGCCGAAATACCAGCGGCTCGTTGAAAAGCGCCGCAATGGGAAGTTCGATCAATATTATGTACGCGGCACCTTCACAAAGAAAAATCTCGATTTCACAAAAGATGTGATCCATATGCGCGAGCTGGGGTTTGACCAGATTTCAATCGAGCCAGTAGTTGCAGACCCGGAGCTGCTGCCCATCGCCCTGACAGAAGAGGATCTTCCCCGCATTTACGAGGAATATGAAAACCTTGCAAGGGAAATTATTCAAAGAAAAAAAGGGAGACGCGTTCAACTTTTTCCACTTCATGCTGGATCTTGACCAGGGCCTTGCGCCATCAAACGGCTGCGCGGGTGCAGCTGCGGCAATGAATATGTTGCAGTCACGCCGGAGGGCGATATTTATCCCTGCCATCAGTTTGTTGGGATGGATGAGTGGAAAATGGGAAGCGTATTAGACGGCTCGCTAGATCAGAAAAAAAAGCTGCTTTTCTCCAAAACCAATGTGTATGAAAAATCGGAATGCCGCACTTGCTGGGCTAAATTTTATTGCAGCGGCGGCTGCAACGCCAATAATCTGCAATATGCTGGTGATATTCTGAAGCCGCACAAGCTTTCCTGCGCACTGGAGCAAAAGCGCTTAGAGTGCGCGATCATGATAAAAGCCGCGCTTGCACAGCCTGAAGAATAAATGGAATCAGAGAATACCGAAAAGATCCTTTGCTTCTTTCTTGCGAAGAGGCAAAGGATCTTTATATTTTTTATTTTGAGCAAGATCCATTAGAGTTCTATTTTCCTCCCCGGCGCCATACCTTATTAAGGATACGTGTAAAAAGGAGGAAACAAAATGAGGACAAGGCGGATCAGGCCGCATGAAAGAAGGCCCCTTCCAAACGGAATGCTGGTAGATCGCATTGCTTCCAGTTGGAAATTGATTCTTTTAACGGCGCTTTTTGCGGCCGGAATGGCGTTTGGAGCGGTATCCGTGAAATACAGTGCCAACCACGAATGGCTAGAGCAGCTCTTGCAGCTTTTACAGGAATACAGCACAATTCGTAACTCGCAATCCCTGTTTTCAACCATGTGCAACTCACTGTTTTCAAATTTGATCTATCTCTCAGTTGCCTTTATTGCAGGGCTTTGTGCGATAGGCTTTCCGTTTCTTGCGCTTGCGCCCTTTCTTCGTGGGCTCGGTTTGGGAGCTGTATTCGGTTACTTATACAGCACCAAAGCGCTTGCAGGAGTTGGTTATTGCATGCTGATCCTGCTGCCGGGAGCAATTTTGTCTACCGCTACACTATTGATTGGTTGCCGGGAGGGGATTACAATGTCGCTGGATGTTTTTGCAGTAATGAACGGAAATAAAACGCTGGATAGCTACCATAACTTTCGCCTTTATTGCGCACGTTTCGGAATTTTACTCATATTGCTGGCTTGTGCCGCTTTGGCAGATGCACTGTTTGCAAAAGCGTTCTCCGGCTTCTTTCATTTTTGAGCTTGCTTTTTCGCCTTTTGCCGATGCAAAGGATTCGCT
>ENA-OQDW01000398-OQDW01000398.1-human-gut-metagenome-genome-assembly--contig:-NODE-398-length-18527-cov-2.405707_pt1 | contig 18527 bp, 21 predicted proteins | sample MGYA00242784_ERZ504613 | MGnify/ENA primary metagenome ERZ504613 (study PRJEB26092, sample SAMD00036330) | human gut metagenome | host: Homo sapiens | study: EMG produced TPA metagenomics assembly of... | reverse complement strand
GACGGTTTTTAAAAGCCACGATATCAGCAGGGTTTACGATCCGGTGGTCCTTCCGTCATTTGAACAGGTACAGACCGATAAAAAAGCTTATGCGGACAGCTTTGCCATTCAGTACCGAAACACGGATCCATTTACAGCAAAGCCTCTGGCAGAATCTTATGGGAACCGTGGATATGTAATACAGAATCCACCATCTCAGCCTCTGACGCAGATGGAAATGGACGATGTTTACGATCTGCCTTATACAGGACGATATCATCCCATGTACCAGAAAGAAGGCGGGATTCCGGCACTGAAAGAGATCAAATTCAGTCTGACCAGCAACAGAGGATGCTTTGGAAGCTGTAATTTCTGTGCGCTGACCTTTCATCAGGGCCGTATCCTTCAGACAAGAAGTCACGATTCCATTCTGAAAGAAGCTGAAAAGATGACGGAGGATCCGGATTTTAAAGGCTATATCCATGATGTAGGAGGCCCTACGGCTGATTTTCGTTATCCTTCCTGCAAAAAGCAGCTGACAAAAGGAGTCTGCAAGGAGCGGCAGTGCCTGTTTCCTTCTCCGTGTAAGAATCTGACGGTAGACCACAAGGATTATCTTCAGCTTCTCAGAAAGGTCAGGAATATCCCCAAAGTTAAAAAAGTTTTTGTCCGTTCCGGCATTCGGTTTGATTATCTGATGGCAGACCCGGATAAAACTTTTCTTAATGAGCTTGTGAAATATCACATCAGCGGTCAGCTGCGAGTAGCACCGGAGCATGTTTCTGATGAAGTCCTGAAGTTTATGGGCAAACCCAGGCACGAGGTTTATGAGGGCTTTCTGAAGGAATATGAAAAAGCAAATGCGCGGACTGGTAAGCAGCAATATGCCGTTCCGTATTTCATGTCGTCCCATCCCGGGTGTACAATGAAGGAAGCCGTGAAGCTTGCGGAATACGTCCGTGATCTTGGATTTACGCCGGAGCAGGTTCAGGATTTTTATCCAACGCCATCAACACTTTCTACCTGTATGTATTACACAGGAATCCATCCGCTGACAGGCGAAAAGGTATATGTGCCGAAAAATCCACACGAAAAAGCAATACAGCGAGCACTGATGCAGTATAAAAATCCGGAAAATCGCGAACTGGTCCTGGAAGGACTTAAGATGACCGGACGTATGGATCTGGTCGGCTTTGGACCGAAATGTCTGATCCGTCCCAGAGAGCTTCATAAAAAAGCCAAAAAAAACACAGACAGGAGTTTGGCACAATGAAAGATACCAGAAAAAGAAAAAACAAAAAAAGGTGATTTCGGTTATTTTAACAGCGAAAAAAAACGAAGACTCCTGATCACCGCAGGATTATTTTCGCTTCCACTGCTCATTTTCTTTGTGGCGTGGGCCGTCAACGGAACAAGAATGACAGTCTGGACGGTTCTGACCGTAGTAGCTGTCTGCCAGGATGTAAATCCATGGTAAGCCTGATCATGATCCTGTTACGTCATCCTATGGATGAAAAGCTCTATAAAGAGATCCGCAAGCATGCCGGTGACTTGGTCATGTCCTATGAAATGTACATGACTTTTTATGAGAAAAGCGGTTATCTGGACGCTGTTGCCGTGTGCGGAAATACAGTAGTGGGTTATACCAGTGATCCAAAAGCAGATATCGCCTACCTTGCAGAGCAGTCACAGAAAATCATCGTAAAAACGGATATAAAGTAGATGTAAAGATCCTGAGGGACCTGAAACCCTATCTGGAACGTCTGGATTCCATGAATGAGCACAAAGAATCTTTAAGAAACGGGATTAAATTCACGCCGGATGAGCGATACCCGGATCTTTCCAGGGAAGAACTGATCAAACATACGATCCTGGCAATCTGTCTGTAGGAGCATTATATAATGAAAGAATTTATCATTAACGAAAACGAGGCCGGACAGCGTTTTGACAAATATCTGGCCAAGCTTCTCCGTGAAGCTCCAAAGAGCTTTTTCTACAAAATGATGAGGAAAAAAAATATCACGCTCAATGGAAAAAAAGCCACCGGGAATGAAAAGCTGTTTTCAGGAGATCATGTAAAACTGTTTTTAAGTGATGAAACATTTGAAAAATTCAGCGGAAATGATTCTGCTCCACGGGCACATTATGCTCTGGATATCATTTACGAGGATGAAAATATCCTGTTGATCAACAAACCGGCAGGAATGCTTTCTCAGCCTGCTGATGACGGAACCCCTTCACTGGTAGAATATCTGACTGGCTATCTTCTGAAAAATGGCTCTCTTACAGAGAATGATCTGAGAACCTTTCGTCCTTCCGTATGCAACCGCCTTGACCGCAATACCAGCGGACTGATAGCGGCAGGCAAAAGCCTTTCCGGTCTGCAGGAACTTTCAGGGATGTTCAAGTCCAGGGAACTTCATAAATATTACCTCTGTCTTGTGGAGGGAGTTTTAAAAGAAGAAAGATATATCAAAGGTTATCTGGCAAAAGATAAAAAAGCAACAAAGTAACCATCTATAAACAAGAGAAAGAAAATGCCCTTCCAGTGGAAACAAAGTATTATCCGTTGGGTACCAATGGAACCCGTACCCTTCTTAAGGTTGAACTGATCACAGGACGTGCACATCAGATCCGAGCTCACCTTGCTTCGGAGGGACATTCGATTGTTGGTGATCCCAAATATGGAAAAGCCGATAAAAAACTGAAAGGACAGCTGCTTCATTCTTTTCGAATGGAGTTTCCATCTATGAAAGGAAGCCTGTCATATTTATCCGGGAAGGTCTTTACGGCACCGCTTCCGGAAATCTTTCTCAGAACACTAAAAGAGGAAAAGTTGGAGGAGAGTTATTATGAAAATCTGGAATGAAATATGGGATTACGTCAAGATGATCATCATCGTGGTAGTTGTAGTCCTAGTTATCAACAATGTAGTACTGATCAATGCAAAGATTCCGTCAGAATCTATGGAAAATACCATTATGACCGGGGATCGTATCTTTGGCTATCGTCTGGCCTATGGTCTGAATATGGATGTATTTGGTCACGAGATCTCAAAAAAATGGAAAGATCCGGAACGCTTTGATATTGTAATCTTCAAATATCCGGATGATGAGTCCCAGCTGTTCATCAAACGTATCATCGGTCTTCCTGGAGATAAAGTAGAGATCAAAGATGGTAAAGTTTATATCAATGATTCAGAGACACCTCTGGATGATTCCTTTGTGTCGGAAACTCCTCTTGGAAGCTTCGGACCATACGAAGTACCGGAAAACTGTTACTTTATGATGGGAGACAACCGTAACAATTCCAAGGATTCCCGATACTGGCAGAATACATATGTACAGTTTGATCAGATCGTCGGAAAAGCGGAGATCCGTTATTTCCCATCCATCAAACTTCTAAATTAAAGGGCAGACTTTATGGCAACATGGAACAGCAGAGGACTTCGTGGTTCTACTCTGGAGGAACTTATCAATCGTACCAATGAGCAGTACAGGGAAAAGGGACTGGCTCTCATCCAGAAAATCCCGACGCCGATCACTCCGGTTAAAATGGATAAAACCTCCCGGCATATCACGCTGGCATATTTTGAACAGAAAAGTACCGTAGATTATATCGGAGCAGTACAGGGAATCCCTGTCTGCTTCGATGCAAAAGAATGCTGTGTAAAAACTTTTCCCCTTGCGAATATTCATCCTCATCAGGTAGCATTTATGGATGAGTTTGAAAAGCAGAAGGGGATTGCTTTTTTTCTGATCTATTTCAGCGCAGATAATGTTTTTTATTATCTTACCCTTCGTAAGCTGAAGGAATTCTGGAAAAGAATGGAAGACGGCGGCGAAAAGTTTTCGTCGGGAAGAGCTGGACGAGGAATTTTATCTTTCTGGAAAAAATGGATTTCTGGTTCCTTATCTGGAAGGGATCCAGAAAGATCTGCAATTACGGGATTGACTTTTGAGGTAAGTTCTATATAATCAAATTTAAGTTTTTCTGTGGTAGCATGGTAGCGAATTAAAGTGAAGCACAGGAAATCTCAAAACGTGTTACGGAGGAAATGAACATGCAGCGTATTTTTCATACACCTGAAGGTGTGCGGGACATTTATGGAGAGGAATGCAGCCGCAAAAAACGGCTCCAGAGGGAGCTCCACCAGGTGTTTTCAAGATATGGATATGAAGATATAGAAACACCGGGATTTGAGTATTTTGAAGTGTTCAGCAATGAAGTAGGAACGATCCCATCCAAGGATTTATATAAATTTTTTGACAGAGAGGGAAACACACTTGTCCTCAGACCTGACTTTACACCGTCTGTTTCCAGAGCATGTGCAACTTATTTTGATCCGGAAAAAGGACCTGTAAGACTTTGTTATACCGGAAATACATTTATCAACAATTCCAGTTACAGAGGTCAGATGAAGGAAAATACTCAGATGGGTGTTGAGCATATGGGAGATGATTCTGCAGCAGCAGATGCTGAGATCCTTGCTATGACCGTGGAGTGTCTGAAGGCAGCAGGACTTACCGAATTCCAGGTTAGCGTAGGCCAGGTAGATTATTATAAATCCCTGCTTGCAGAGGCAGATCTGGAGCCGGAGATAGAAGAGCATCTTCGTGAGCTGATCTCTCAGAAGAATTATTTTGGTGTGGAAGAGCTTCTTAAGGGACAGAATTTAGGCAATAACCTTTCCAAGGCTTTTGCTGAACTGCCTCAGATGTTCGGTTCAGCAGAAGTGCTGGAAAAAGCAAAAAAACTCACCTCCAATCCGGAAGCACTTTCTGCAGTAAAACGACTGGAAGAAATTTATGAGATCCTGAAAGTATACGGCTGTGAGAAATACATTGCTTTTGATTTTGGAATGCTCAGTAAGTTCCGTTATTATACAGGGATCATTTTCCAGGCTTATACATATGGAACCGGTGAACCCCTGATCAAGGGCGGACGCTACAACGAATTGATGAAGCATTTCGGAAAACCGGCTTCTTCCATTGGATTTGCCATTGTGGTCGATAACCTGATGCTCGCGCTTTCCAGACAGAAGCTGGCTGTTCCGTCCGGTGATAAGACCATTGTGATCACCTATGATCCGGGAAATCTGAAAAAAGCGATCCAGGAAGCAATGGAGCTTCGAAATAAAGGTAAAAAAGTGGCATTGTGCCCGGCAAAGGAGGAGCAGGACTGATGAGATATCTTACATTTGCCCTCACAAAAGGGCGTCTGGCCAACAAAACACTGGATATGTTTGAGAAGATCGGTATTACATGTGAGGAGATGCGTGACAAAGATTCCCGAAAGCTGATCTTTACCAATGAGGAACTGAAGCTGAAGTTTTTCCTTGCAAAAGGTCCGGATGTGCCGACTTATGTAGAGTATGGTGCAGCAGATATCGGTATCGTAGGTAAAGATACCATTCTGGAAGAAGGAAGAAAGCTATATGAGGTTATGGATCTTGGATTTGGAGCATGCCGCATGTGCGTATGCGGCCCTGAAAGCGCCAGAGAAGTCCTGAATAACAATCAGCTGATCCGTGTAGCTACAAAATATCCAAATATTGCAAAGGATTACTTCTATAACAAAAAGCATCAGACTGTGGAGATCATTAAGCTGAACGGTTCCATCGAGCTTGCACCGATCGTAGGACTTTCCGAGGTTATCGTGGATATCGTGGAAACCGGAAGCACTCTTCGCGAGAATGGCCTGAAGGTGCTGGAAGAAGTCTGCCCTCTGTCTGCACGTATGGTAGTCAATCAGGTCAGCATGAAAATGGAAGATGAACGGATCCGCAAACTGATCACAGAACTTCGAGGTGTGATCAAATAAACTGAATAACAGATGAACCTCCAAAATACAGAAAGAAGGCAGAATTTATTATGCGTAAGGTAAAACTCACCAAAGAATCTACAAAAGATATTCTGGAAACTCTCTTAAAAAGAAGCCCTAATAATTACGGAAAATACGAGGATGCAGTAGCAAATATCCTTGCCAAAGTAAAAGCAGAGGGAGATACCGCGTTATTTGCATTTACCAGAGAATTTGATAAAGTCGAAGTGACAAAGGATACGATCCGTGTAACCCCTGAGGAGATCGAGGAAGCATACAAGCTGGTAGATCCTTCCCTGATCAATGTGATCAAAAAAGCATTGGTGAATATCCGCAGCTATCACGAAAAGCAGCTTCAGAACAGCTGGTTCACAAGCACAACAGACGGAACCATGCTTGGTCAGAAGGTAACCGCTCTGAACTGTGTAGGTGTTTACGTTCCCGGTGGAAAGGCTGTATATCCGTCTTCCGTGCTGATGAATATCGTTCCTGCAAAAGTTGCCGGTGTTGACCGTATTGTAATGACAACACCTCCTGGAAAAGACGGAAAAGTAAATCCAAGCACACTTGTTGCTGCCAACGAAGCCGGAGCAGATGAAATCTATAAAGTGGGTGGTGCACAGGCCATCGGAGCACTTGCATATGGAACCGAGAGTATTCCAAAGGTTGACAAGATCGTAGGACCCGGAAATATTTTTGTTGCGCTTGCAAAAAAGGCAGTTTATGGATACGTAAGCATTGATTCTATTGCCGGTCCAAGCGAGATCCTCGTTCTTGCAGATGAGACTGCAAATCCTCGTTATATTGCAGCAGATCTTCTTTCTCAGGCAGAACATGATGAGATGGCATCTGCGATCCTGATCACAACAAATGAGGAATTTGCAGATCAGGTAGATAAAGAAGTCAGAGGTTTTGTTGAGGTACTTTCCAGAAAAGCCATTATTGAGAAATCCCTGGAGAACTTTGGTTATATCCTGATTGCAGAAGATATGGACGAGGCCATTGAGGCTGCCAATGAAATTGCTTCTGAACATATGGAGATCGTCACAAAGAATCCTTTTGAAGATATGATGAAGGTACGAAATGCAGGTGCGATCTTTATCGGAGAGCACAGCTCTGAACCCCTTGGAGATTATTTCGCAGGACCAAACCATGTGCTTCCTACCAATGGAACTGCCAAATTTTTCTCCGCCCTTTCTGTAGATGATTTTATCAAAAAATCCAGTATTGTATATTATTCTAGGGAAGCACTCCGAAAGATCCACAAGGACATTATCCAGTTTGCCACATCGGAACAGCTGACTGCACACGCAAATTCCATTGCAGTCCGTTTTGAGGAAGAGGACAAGGAGAACGAATAATGGCAAGAGAAGCACTGATCGAAAGAAACACAAAAGAAACGCAGATACGTCTGCAGCTGAATATTGATGGAACAGGAAGTTCCGATATTGATACAGGCATTGGCTTTTTTGACATATGCTGGACGGTTTTACGCGCCATGGACTGTATGATCTTACGCTGAGAGTCCACGGTGATCTGAATGTAGATGATCATCACACCATTGAAGATACAGGGATCGTCCTTGGAAACGCTATCCGTGAGGCAGTTGGCGACAAAAAAGGAATCAAACGTTACGGCAGCTGTATCCTTCCTATGGATGAAGTGCTTGTGCTCTGCGCAGTAGATCTTTCCGGAAGACCTTATCTTGGATGGGATGCAGCGTTTTCTACGGAAAAAATAGGAGATATGGCTACAGAGATGGTAAAGGAATTCTTTTATGCAGTATCCTATTCCGCAGCAATGAATCTTCACATCAAGGTTCTTTCCGGAGGAAACAGCCATCATGTGGCAGAGGCCATGTTTAAAAGCTTTGCGAAAGCCCTTGATGCAGCAACACAGTACGATTCCCGGATCACAGACGTGCTTTCTACCAAGGGAAGCCTCTGATACAGAAGGAGACCACTTATGAACAAACAGTTGATCCCATGCCTTTATCTTCATTCAGAAAAGGCGGTAACCGGATTTGGACAGAGAAATCTTTTCGGAGACGGAAATGTAGAAACACTTGCAAAATTTTACGGTGACAATGGGGCAGATGAGCTTCTGGTATTTGACTTTTCTTCCGCAGATGCAGAGCATGACCGTGCGATCGGAAAAATCCGTGATATCTGTCAGGTATCTGAGATCCCGGTGATCGCAGCGGGAAATATCAAACGTATGGAAGATGTAAAAAAGCTGATCTATGCGGGATGTGCCAAAGTTGTACTGAATTTTTCGAAAGAGAATAATATCAAGCTTCTGGAAGAAGTATCCCGGCGCTTTGGAAAAGAGCGTATGATGATCAGCATCTCTGATCTGAGAGAATTCACAGAAAATCAGGATCTGATCGAAACATATGCAGACACTGTTCTGGCTTTGGACACTGTCGAAAATGAAATTGCAGAGATTTCTCAGATTTCCATTGTTCTTCATACCGATGAAAACAGATCTGAGACGTTTTGGAGCTTTTAGGAGAACCAGCTGTGTCCGGACTTTGCGGTGCTTATGTAAGCAGTCTTGAAAATGATCTGCATACATTTAAGGAAACCTGCGAAGAAGCCGGAATTCCGGTAAACACATATAAAAGTAATATTGCATGGTCGGACTTTAAATTAAACAGTGACGGAATGGTTCCGGTTATTGTCCAGGATTACCGGACGGATGAAGTACTGATGCTGGCCTATATGAATGAGCTTGCTTTTAACACAACATTGAAGCTTGGAAAAATGACATACTGGAGCCGCAGCCGGAATGAGCTCTGGACCAAAGGTCTGACATCCGGACACGTACAGTATGTAAAGTCTCTTACTATTGACTGTGATAATGATACGATCCTTGCCAAAGTGGAGCAGGTGGGCGCAGCTGCCATACAGGAAACCGTACCTGTTTCTTCAAACCGCTGATGAAAAAAGAGTACGATGACACCAACCCACTTCACGTGTTCCAGAATGTGTATGATGTGATCACTGACCGAAAAGAACATCCAAAGGAGGGTTCCTATACCAATTATCTTTTTGATAAAGGAATCGACAAGATTTTGAAAAAAGTCGGTGAAGAATGCACAGAGATCGTCATTGCAGCCAAAAATCCGGATAAAGAAGAGATTAAATACGAAATTTCAGATTTTCTTTATCATATGATGGTACTCATGGTGGAAAAAGGAGTCAGCTGGGAAGAAATCACCAAAGAATTGGTAAAAAGATAAATTATATATCATTCAGGAAAAAAGCTTTTGTACGTCGGATCAGAATGAACGGTTACGAAAGCTTTTTCTGTTTTCCCGGAATCTTAAAAGAATATGTACAATTTCGGTTAGGCATGATATACTTATCGTCAAAAGTGCGGAAATATAAAAAAGGAAAAGGGAAACAACCAATGATCAAAATTGATGACTGGGTGATTGAAAAGGAGAGAAAGCACAGGGGAAAATTAAGATCACAGGATACGGCATAGCAATGCCGGCAACTGTGATATGCGGAGTGAAAGACGGACCGACGATACTGATCACAGCAGGAATACACAGTGCGGAGTATGTGGGGATCCAGGCGGCAATGGAACTTGCAAAAGAATTTCAACCGGAAGAACTGAAGGGAAATGTGATCATCGTTCCACTGGTCAATGTCAGTGGCTTTGAGCATCGCACCATGAGTCTGGTCTATGAGGATGGCAAGAACCTGAACCGCGTTTTCCCCGGAGATCCTGAGGGAACAGCTGCAGATCGTATTGCCTATGCTATAGTGACAAAGCTTTTTTCCATAGCAGATTATTATATCGACCTGCATAGCGGAGATGGGTTCGAACAGCTTCATCCTATGTTTATTATGTAGGGTTGTAGATGAAAAGACAGCAGAGAAATCATTACATATGGCACGGCATATCGGCGTAAAATATGTGGTCCGTTCCACAACCGCCACAGGTGGCGCCTACAATTATGCTTCTTCTCTTGGAATTCCAAGTATTCTCATCGAAAGAGGCGGACACAGCTACTGGACCTGGGAGGAAGTAGAACAGGATAAAAGAGACGTCCGTCACCTTGTTTTTCATCTCCAGGGAAAGGCGTGTCATGGTCTGAAGCATTACCGTCAGATGCTTCTTGAAAATGTATCTATGAATATGCGCCGTATACAGGATGCTGGTATCCATCCAAGAAGCCTGGAGAGTACTTCTTTAAGGGAGAAGAATTAGGTGAACTGAGAGATTACTATGGGAATTTACTTTACACATCTATTGCAACTGAAAACGGAGTCGTACTTTATCAAACAGCCAGTCTGAACATTATTGAAGACGGACCAATGATCGCATATGCAGCGATCACGGAGACTCTGACCTGATAGTAAACAACCTTTTCAGAACGCTTCTGTCTGAAATCATATTGAAACAGTAAGAAAACCGGGTTTTACCATTTGCTATTCTATTTGTAAAAACAGCGAGGTAAAATCCGTGTTTTTTTAGCAGATCAGATAAATCCAATTGTCATATCCCCCATGGGGGATATATACAATTCAAGCATCTTTAACAAAATTTATGAGTTTTCTAAAAATATAACATTTTTCCATAGACATAAACTATAGTTTTATCATATAATGTTGCAGTAATTTAACAGCATTTGCTGATTTTCACATCAGCCGTTGTAAGTTCTGAGAGGATTAATAGGGAAACCGGTGTAAATCCGGTACGATCCCGTCACTGTAAGGGGGAATCCTCAGACAAAGTACCACTGGTCGAGTACGTGAGAAATAGACCGGGAAGGTGTCTGAGGGTAAGGATCCTAAGTCAGGAGACCTGCTTGCAATTGTTTTAAAATGATTCTTACGGAAGATAGGAAGCATATTTATTTTGTGTGCCCGTATTTCGTCACGGGCTTTTTTCGTGCAAATTTTCTAAAATTCCATGCATGTTCTGCATATTAAGAATCCAATAGTTTTTTTATCTAACTAAATTAAAACGGCAATGTTAAAATCGCATCAAATGAGGAAAGGAGTAAAACGTGACAAAGAAACAAGTAGGAAAAAGATTTCTCCAGATCATCATTGTATTATTTGGAATCAGCTTTTTCACATTTGGACTGACCTACCTGTCACCTGGTGATCCTGCGGAGATCATGCTGACAGAGTGTGGTAATCTTCCTACACCAGAGCTTCTGGAACAGACAAGACATGAGCTTGGCCTTGATCAGCCCTTTCTCGTGCAGTATGGTTCCTGGCTGAAGGGTGTTGTTACAGGAGATATGGGACAGTCCTATTCTTTCAAAATGCCGGTAACAGATAAACTGGTATCCTGTTTCTGGCCGACGCTGAGGATGTCGTTGCTGGCACTTCTGATGATGGTCATTATTTCCATACCGCTTGGAATCCTGGCCGCTGTATATCAGAACAAATTCCCGGATTATTTTGTGAGAGGAATTACCTTTGTGGGAGTATCTGTTCCAAGCTTCTGGCTGGGCCTGATTCTTCTCAGCATCTTTGGTGTTCAGCTTCGCTGGATCAATGTTGCAGGAGGCAGTACGGATTTTAAATCCATGATCCTCCCGGCGCTGACTCTTGCACTTGCCATGTCTGCAAAATATACCAGACAGGTAAGAAGTGCAGTACTGGAGGAACTTCACCAGGATTATGTCACAGGTGCAAGAATGCGTGGAATCAAGGAAAGCGTTATTCTCTGGAAACACGTCCTTCCTAACGTAATGCTTCCTCTGGTAACATTGCTGGGACTTTCCCTTGGAAGTCTTCTGGGAGGTACTGCAGTTGTAGAGATCATTTACAACTGGCCTGGAATGGGAAATATGGCAGTAAAAGCAATTTCCTGTCGTGACTATCCTCTTGTACAGGGCTATGTACTCTGGATCGCGATCCTGTACATGTGCATCAACCTGCTTGTGGATCTGTCCTATACTTATCTCGATCCAAGACTTAAGGAGGATAGATAATTGAAAAAGGTATTACGAACATTCAAAGAAAATAAACAGTTCACTCTTTTCTTCATTCTGGGTCTCGTGGTGATCGGAATTGCGATCTTTGCGCCGCAGCTCTCACCATATGATCCACTGAATGCAGTTATGACCGAATCACTGCAGGAGCCAAGCTCCGCTCATCTATTCGGAACGGATAAGCTTGGACGAGATCTTCTTTCCCGTGTTATCTTCGGAACAAGAACCTCTCTGATCATGACCTTATGTCTGGTTGCGGTGATCTTTGTCATCGGTACATTTTTAGGAGTTATTGCCGGATATTTCGGCGGCGTTGTGGATGCAGTGATCATGCGTATCGCAGATATGATGATCTCCTTCCCTGGCTTGTACTGGCCATTGCCATTGCCGGCATGCTTGGACCAAACCTGGTCAATGCCGTTATCTCCATTGCGGCTGTAAGCTGGACAAAATATGCCCGTCTTGCACGAAGTATGGTCTTGAAAGTCAAGAAGAGTCTTTACATAGAGGCAGCTATAGTAAACGGAACAAAGACCTGGAAAATTCTTCTTGTACACATTCTTCCCAACATGGTAACCCAGATGGTGGTAACTGCGGCAGCAGATATCGGAACTATGATGCTGGAGCTGGCTTCCCTTTCATTCCTGGGATTTGGTGCAACTGCGCCGACACCGGAGTGGGGACTGATGCTGAATGAAGGAAGAACCTACATGGCAAAGGCGCCATGGCTTATGATCTACCTGGTATCGCTATCGTGATCTGTGTTGTTGTTTTCAACATGCTTGGAGACAGCATCCGTGATGTACTGGATCCGCGCCAGGATCAATAAAACAACTCTGTAACAAACCAACACCATATGATCAGTATATTATCTTTAGGAGGATGAAATGAGAAATAATGTAGTTAAAAAAGTGCTGGCTGCTACACTTGCATGTATGATGACTTTTTCCATGACAACAGTGGCTCAGGCAAAGGGTGACAAAAAAAGTGATAAGGAAATCACCATCGGAGTAACAAGCTTTGCAGATACACTGGAGCCGACAGAGCAGTATTTCAGCTGGGTTGTATCCCGTTATGCGATCGGCGAGTGTCTTACAAAATTCGATGAGAACGGTGAGATCGTTCCATGTCTTGCGGAAGAGTGGGAAAACAGTGACGATGGAAAACATGGACCTTCAAGATCCGTGAGGGCGTAAAATTCTCCAACGGTGACGATATGACACCGGAGATGGTAAAAGCCTCCATCGAACGTACCGCTGAAAAGAGTGACCGTGTTCCGGAATTCTTTGATCTCGACAGCCTCGAAGTTGACGGACAGAACCTGATCTTCCATCTGAACAGAGCAAATGCAAACATGGCCGGATGCCTTGCAGACCCGCTGTTTCTGATCGTAGATACAAATGTAGATGATTCTACATTTGCCATGGAAGGACCGATCTGTACAGGACCTTACGCAGTAGAATCTTTCAGCCCGACGGATTCCTGTATCGTAGTAAAAAATGAGAACTACTGGGATGGAGAAGTTCCCCTTGATAAAGTTACACTGAAATGTGTGGATGACCAGACAACACGTTCCATGGCTCTTCAGACAGGTGAGATCGATATCGCTTACAACCTGAAAACAGAGAACCTGGTTGAGTTTGAGGGAAATGACAATTACGACATCCAGGAGCTTCAGTCTCTTCGTTCCACCTATGCATTCATGAACCAGAACGAGGATCATGCACTCAGCGATAAGGCTCTTCGCCAGGCACTTCTTCGTGGTCTTGACAAGGAAACATACTGCAACACTCTTCTCGAGGGTGGTGCAACAGCTGGTAAAGCACCGGTTCCTCCAACACTTGACTTTGGATTCGATGATCTGAAGGATGAGAATTCCTATGATCCGGACAGCGCAAAGAAGATCCTTGATGAGGCCGGATACAAAGATGTTGACGGTGACGGATTTGTAGAAACTCCTGACGGAGATCCTCTTGTTCTTGATTTTGTTATCTACACAAGCCGTGCCGAGCTTGGTGTATACGCACAGGCAGCACAGGCCAGTCTGAAGGAGATCGGTATCAACGTAAACCTGAACACAGTAAGTTATGAGACACTTCTTGACATGAGAGATTCCGGTCAGTATGACCTTCTGATCTGGAACGTGCTGGTAGCAAACACTGGAGACCCTGAGAACTACTTAAGAGAGAACTGGTACAGCTCCTCTGCAAACAATACTGCAGGATACAATAACCCGGAGGTTGACAAGCTTCTTGACGAGCTTGCGCAGACATTTGATGAGGACAAGAGAAAAGATCTCATCATCGATATTCAGCAGGATATCATGGATGATGCTGCAACTGTATTCTTTGGTTATGAGACAACCTACCTTTTCTCCAACAAAAAGGTAACAGGTGTTAAGATGTATCCAATGGATTATTACTGGCTGACAAAGGATATCACTCTTGCCGAGTAAAGGAGCGCTTATTTATGCTTGAGATCAAGGATCTTTCCGTTCAGTACGGAAAACAGGCACCTACCATTGAACATTTCAACCTTTCCATGAAGAAGGGGGAGATCATCAGTGTGGTAGGCGAGAGTGGAAGTGGAAAAACAACCGTGATCCGTGCTGTCCTCGGCGCACTTGCCGGAGGTGGCCGGGTCAGCACCGGAGATATTCAGTTTAACGGACATTCTCTGCTTTCCAATACAAAGAATGAATGGAGAAATTTAAGGGGTACCCGCATTTCCATGATCTTCCAGGACTGCGGCGGAACCCTGAACCCTATCCGTAAGATCGGAAGTCAGTATGTGGAATATATCTGTACACATACGGATATATCCAAAGCAGAAGCATGGAAGAAGGGATGCTCCATGCTTCAGAAAATGCGTCTTCCGGACGCGGAAAATATCATGAAAAGTTATCCTCACCAGCTTTCCGGTGGTATGCGCCAGCGAGTTGGTATTGCCATGGCCATGACTTTTAACCCGGAGCTGCTTCTTGCAGATGAGCCGACCAGTGCGCTGGACGTTACTACACAGGCACAGATCGTACGCCAGATGATGGAGCTCCGTGATGATTTCGGAACCGGTATCATCATTGTTACTCATAACATTGGCGTAGCAGCCTATATGGCAGATCAACTTGTTGTTATGCAGAACGGAAAAGTTGTGGATCAGGGAACACGAGACGAGGTCATGGAGCATCCGACCAGTGACTATACAAAGAAACTGCTGGCTGCAGTGCCGGAAATGGAGGGACGGCGTTATGTTTAAGGAATCCGATATCGTACTCAGTGCAAAACATATCGTAAAACAGTTCCCGGCTTCCGGCGGCAGAACTTTAACAGCCTGCAACGATGTGAACCTGAACGTTTATAAAGGAAAAACTCTGGGAATCGTAGGAGAGAGTGGCTGCGGTAAATCAACCTTTGTCCGCATGGTCATTTCTCTTGACAAGCCGACTAGCGGAGAGATCCTTTACCATGGAAAAAACCTCTCTGATCTTTCCAAAAAAGAAACCTGGCTGAACCGTCAGAACATGCAGATGGTCTTCCAGGATCCGCTGGCGTCCTTTGACCCCAAAATGAAGATCGTGGATATCCTTACAGAGCCGCTGATCAATTACGGAAAGCTGAAAAGAAACGAAAAGGAAGCGAAAGCCAGAGAGCTTCTGGAAATGGTAGAGCTTCCCGGAGATTTTGCAGACCGTTATCCCCATAACATGAGTGGCGGACAGCGTCAGCGTATCAGTATTGCCAGGGCACTTTCCCTGGAACCGGAGATTCTGGTGTGCGATGAGGCTACCTCTGCACTTGACGTTTCCGTACAGGAATCCGTGATCCGGCTTCTGGTACGTCTCCAGAAAGAAAAAAACATCAGCATGCTTTTTATCTGTCATGATCTGGCTCTGATCCGTTCCTTTGCTCATCAGATTGCTGTTATGTACCTTGGAAATATCGTGGAGGTAATTCCTGGAGAGGACGTTGCAAAAAAATCTCTTCATCCGTATACGCAGGCTCTTCTGGGGGCACAGTTTTCCATTCATATGGATCAGGAGAAAAAGATCGAGAGCATCGAAAGTGAGGCCCCCAGCCCTCTGGATGTTCCTCATGGCTGCCCATTCCAGAATCGTTGTGAACACTGTATGGAGAAATGCAGGACGATCCGCCCTGTGCTCACAGAAGTAGAGTCCGGACATGAAGTAGCCTGCCATTATGTAACGGAAAAATAAAGAAAGGCACAAAACAGTATGATTTTTAAAAACTTTAAAGTACTGGGCATTCTGTTGTTGCTGCTTGCCGTTTTTACAGTTGGCGGGAAAAAAGTTTCTGCTGCTGTCGAAGACGGAGATATCCAATATACAATAGGTGTTGTAGTATATAATCAGGACAGCCCGGAAATGAACATGTTCATGAACTATTACAGAGAATACATCCAGCAGGGGTTTCCGGTTAAGTTTTATTTTTCAGGAAATATCAATTCTGCGGAGGATGAGTGCGATTTCATCCGCGCAATGAAGCAGCAGGGTGTGAGCGGGATCATTTCTTTTTATGGACAGGATATCCAGAAGATCGTAGAAACTTGCGATGAGGAAGAAATGTATTATGTTCTTGGTTCTGGAAACATCAGTGATGAAGATTATGACAAGATAAAAAACGGCCAGTATTTTCTTGGAAGCGTAGGACCGGATGCAAAAGCAGATTATGAAGCCGGCTATAATATGGCAGAGTATTTTGCAGATGCAGACACCAGCAAATATATTGTACTGACAGGTGGTTCCTCCGCTGGAAACTACATGCATCTTCAGAGAGCGATCGGTGTTCTGGAAGCTCTGGCGGAGAAGGAGGGGCTGACTTATTCCGAGGATGTTGAGAGGCTTGCGGCATCTGAGAAAACAACCGTTGCAGATACAGGAAAAGATGATATCAGCATTACCATCTGTCCAGGCTATATGGCAGCCCCAAAAGGGATCAATAATCTGAAACATACTTTTGTAGACGGAAATTATGATGCAATTCTCTGTACCTTCAATGTAGATGAGATCATGAAGATCGTTACAGCAAAAGAAGATGAGCAGGGCTCCAATATCAAGATTGGAGCAGTTGACTGCTTCTCCCAGGAAAACCATGATGAGATCAATACTGAGGATTCCTTTGGAAATCCTAAAATTGATTACATTGCCGGTAAATATGCATCCATGGGCGGTCCTGCCTTTGCGATCCTGTACAATGCAATGACCGGTTATCCAGAGGCAAATACCGACGACGCTGATTCTAATACAGTGCGTCTGTATCAGGGCTTCTGGAGTGCATCCGATAAAGCTTCTTTCAATAAGCTTTACGGATATACACAGGACATTTATGAAAATGCATACAGCTGTGCAGATCTGATGAAAGTGATCAAGTCGTATAATCCAGACACTACACCGAATGATATGAAAGCACTGACAGAAGCATATACAGTGAAGATGTGCAGAAGCGTATGGAAGAAAAATAAACAGAGATTTTGAAAAAGAGCTGGGCCGCCTTATATGGTTCAGCCCTTTTTCTTCATATAAAATACTTTTTTATGTAAAAAAACGAAAAATCCTCTTTACTTTCTAAAGTTAATATAATAAAATCTATAAATATGTGTAAAACTGGTTTAAAAGCAGAAAGCATAGGGATACATAAGCAAAACCCCTCATGTTTTGTGATTTTAAAGCAGAAACATGGAAGGGAGAGAAACAATGACAACAGCACATATTTGTATAATGGCAGCCATTATCGTCTATCTGGGTGCAATGATCTTTGTAGGTTATCTTTGCTCCAAGAACAATAATGACAGTTCTGATTTCTATCTTGGAGGACGAAAGCTTGGACCACTTGTCACAGCTATGAGTGCAGAGGCTTCTGACATGAGCAGCTGGCTTCTGATGGGCCTGCCGGGACTTGCTTATCTTACCGGTATTGCAGATGCAGGCTGGACAGCCATTGGCCTTGCGATCGGAACTTACGTAAACTGGAGGATCGTGGCAAAAAGAATCCGCCGCTACACACATGTGGCAGGAAATTCCATTACATTGCCATCCTTTTTCAGTAATCGTTACAGAGATGAGAAAAAGATCCTGCAGTCTATCGGAGCGATTTTTATCGTGATCTTTTTTATTCCGTATACAGCTTCCGGATTTGCAGCCTGTGGTAAACTTTTTGCAAGTCTCTTCGGTGTAAAATATCTGCCAGCTATGATCATCAGTGCACTGGTCATCGTTGGATACACCACACTGGGAGGATTCCTGGCAGCATCTACCACGGACTTTATCCAGAGTATCATCATGTCCATCGCTCTTGTGATCGTATTTGTATTCGGGATCAGCACAGCAGGTGGTATTGAAGCAGTTGCAGACCATGCAAGATCACTGCCCGGATATCTGACTATGTTTACTACATATGATCCAACAACCGGAACAGAACAGGCATATCCACTGCTTAATATCATTTCCATGCTTGCATGGGGACTTGGATATTTCGGAATGCCGCATATTCTTCTTCGTTTCATGGCGATCGAAGACGAAGAGAAGCTTACACTTTCCAGAAGAGTAGCAACTACATGGGTAGTGATCTCACTGGCAGTAGCAGTACTGATCGGTGTGGTAGGACTTGGAATGACAGCAGCAGGAGAGTTTGACCTTCTGGAAGGCTCCGCATCTGAGACAATTATCGTTCAGATCGCAGATCTTCTCAGTAAACATGGTGTAATTGCAGCAATCCTTGCAGGACTCATCCTTGCAGGAATCCTG
>ENA-OQDW01000397-OQDW01000397.1-human-gut-metagenome-genome-assembly--contig:-NODE-397-length-18578-cov-2.174245_pt1 | contig 18578 bp, 29 predicted proteins | sample MGYA00242784_ERZ504613 | MGnify/ENA primary metagenome ERZ504613 (study PRJEB26092, sample SAMD00036330) | human gut metagenome | host: Homo sapiens | study: EMG produced TPA metagenomics assembly of... | reverse complement strand
CTTCAAGGTCAGACTATCTATCTTTAAAGCGGTATTGAAAGTTCCACACCAAAATCCTTAATATCCAAACGTTTATTGTTGGCTGTAACTTTCATGGCAAATTTCTGCAATGAAAAACCACATTGTTCGTCAAAGCTGACCCGCCGGATGGCAGCATTCAACGAGTCGCTGCGCAATGCTTTCAGTGAAAGCGTTGCAGCGAGATTTTTTATCGATAGATGATGGGCATTGAACTTTCCGGGAGTTTCCGGTTCCGATAATATATCGTATGTCACTCTGCCACGCCTTATCAACACGGAATTAATTCGTAAATCCAAATTAGATTTTGTTTTAACCGTATCTTTGGATGCGAAAGCGTCTAACACAAACTGGAAATTAGGGGCAGATTCTGGAGTTTCCCGGTTCAAATTGACCGTAAATCCAAAAAGCTGGACACTGCTGATGGTGACTTTACCGTTCAGTAAAGGAAGAAGATCGAATTTTGCCGACAAGCGGCTACTTTCAGCATCTCCTGATTCTTCCGGTCATGCAAAAGGACATCTTCCACAATGATGCGGTTCAGCAAACCCATATCAATCCGTCCTATAGAAACCTCCGTATTCAGTATGTTTTTTAATTCCTTAGTTACAAAAACAGATAATTTGCCCTGAACATACGGTATGTTCAGCAGCACAATTATTCCCAGGTAGACACCAATCAGTGTACCTAGCAGAATACGCACAGTGTACTTAAGACTCTTACTAGAAATCATTGTTTATTTTGGGCTAACAAAAATACGAATAACGTACGACGTAGCCCAAAATAAACGATTTTTTTTACTTGTTTTTATGCAATCTTTTCAACTCGAAGGAGAAAATGACACGGAAACATCCGATAATAAGGAAAGTGATGGACAGCATGTAGAGCACGGTGACAGCGCCAAGTCCGGGTTGCCAGATGATAGCCATAGAGCAAAGAATGGCCAGAATGCCAAACACCAGATACCATCCCCAGTCCTTCGTGCCATAGCGTTTCAAATCTGTGGAATAGCCACACAATGTAAACCCTCTGAACATCAACCAAAAAGCGACAATAAACGGAATCAGCTCCATGCTGACCAACGGATAGAATACCAGATAAATACCTATCAGTAAATCAATAATACCTCCGGCAAGATACCATCCCCAACTGCTGATTGTTTTTGTTTCCGGCAGCAAAAAAGATTTCCAGAATGCCACTGACCAGAATCGAGATACTGAAGATGACACTCAGTGCCACATAACTGCTCACAGGAGCGAACAATAAACATAGTGCTACCGCAATGTAGAGCAAGCCCAGCAACAGGGACATCCACCAATTTTTTACAGCGTAGCCTAAGCCACCAACTAATTCATTCATATTTGTTAAGTTTTAGGTTATAATTTGAACTAATAACGTCCCCTTTGCAAAAAGGTTTACCTACAAATACAAAAAAAGTCTTTAAATACCGCCGATTGACTTTTAGAACTCAAAAAATATTCCGAACTTTGCACGCTGAAAACTAAATTGATAGTTCTATTTACATTTTGAATAAAAAATGAATAAAAAAAGAATGAAAGATAACAAAATCCCTTCACCGTTTAGTATCCCTTTTACCCGTATTTCGTACTTATTTTATTATTGTTTGTCACTATCCGTACATTTGGAAGTGATGCCTTGTCCGGTGGCAGCCAAGTCTGTCTGCTAGTGGCTACAGCTGTTTGTGTGCTGATAGGTATGGCGGGATTCCGTCGTCCGTGGAAGGACTTCGAACTGGCTGTCACCAATAATATAGCCGGGGTAAGTACCGCACTTATTATCTTGCTGATCATCGGAGCTTTGTCCGGAGCATGGATGGTCAGCGGTGTAGTCCCTACATTAATATATTACGGCATACAGGTTATTTCATCCTCATTTTTTCCTGGTATCCACTTGCATTATTTGTGCGGTAGTATCTGTCATGACAGGCAGTTCATGGACTACCATCGCCACTATCGGCATCGCACTGATGGGAATAGGGAAGGCGCAAGGTTTCAGTGAAGGTTGGATTGCAGGTGCGATTATCTCCGGAGCCTATTTCGGTGATAAAGTTTCTCCGCTTTCGGATACCACCATTCTGGCATCGTCCGTAACGGATACACCGCTGTTCACTCACATCCGTTACTTGATGATTACCACCGTTCCATCACTTGTCATCACTTTGATAATCTTTACCATAGCCGGATTGTCACATGAAGCCACTGATACCGGTCATATCGCCGAATACACCCGTATATTGAGTGATAAGTTCCATATTTCATGGTGGTTGATGATTGTCCCCGTTGTCACAGCGATACTGATTGCACGTAAAGTGCCTTCCATCATCACTCTTATTTGTTTCTACGGCTCTGGCTACCGTCTTTGCTTGATTTTCCAGCCCGGACTATTATGCGAAATCGCCGGACAAGGAGCCGAAGGGATTGCCGCCTTGTTCAAAGGAGGAATGGGAATGCTTTATGGTGGAACCCAATTGGAAACCGGTAATGCGGAAATAAACGAACTGATATCCACTCGCGGAATGGCAGGTATGATGAATACCATCTGGTTGATTATCTGCGCCATGTGTTTCGGAGGGGCGATGACAGCCGGAGGAATGCTCGGCAGTATCACTTCTGTCTTTGTACGTTTTACGAAAAAGCGGGTAGGAATGGTGTCATCCACAGTTGCATCGGGCTTGTTCCTGAATCTTGCTACAGCAGATCAATATATATCCATTATCCTGACGGGTAATATGTTTAAAGACATCTATAGTGCAAACGGTTATGAAAGCAAACTGCTGAGCCGCACGACGGAAGATTCTGTTACAGTCACTTCGCCATTGATACCCTGGAATACATGCGGTATGACACAGGCTACTATCCTTAGTGTTCCCACCATTGTGTATCTGCCTTACGCCTTCTTTAACATCATCAGTCCCTTGATGAGTATCACAATTGCTATACTGGGATATAAGATAAAGAAAAAAGCAGAACAGCCGGGCCTGTCATAATAATGATAGGATCTGATGATTATATATCTTTCACGTGAAAGATTAGCAGGGTTCAAAAATAACTTGTACATTTACCCACCCTAATAAATCATTTTATATTTTTACAATAATATGAAGAAACACATCACATTCGCTCTTCTGTTTGCGGCTGCATTGACAGCCCAGGCACAGCAGGGAGGCATTTCAGGTGAAATGCTGAATCAAATCAAACAAAGTTATAAGGCAACCCCTGCCGACAAAGCCATCCGCAACGCCTTAGGCGGAACAAGTATCAACACGTTGGCATTGAACCAGGAGAACCGTGCCGATTTTGATACGGAGTTTTCACACAAGGTACTATCCAAGGAATAACCGACCAACAATCTTCCGGTCGTTGCTGGCTTTTTACCGGACTGAACGTACTCCGCAGCCAGATGATTGCCAAATACGGACTGGATGAGATGGAGTTCTCACAGAACTACTGCTTTTTCTACGACCAATTAGAAAAAGCAAACTTATTCTTACAGGGAATCATTGATACCAGTGGAAAGCCCATGGACGATAAAATGGTGGAATGGCTGTTCAAGCATCCCTTAAGCGATGGGGGACAATTCACAGGAGTCTCGGATATTATAGAGAAATACGGACTGGTCCCCAAGAGTGCAATGGTGGAAACTTTCAGCAGTGAGAATACTGGAAAGATGAGTAGTCTGATAGGACTGAAACTGAAGGAATTTGGTTTACAACTACGCGAAGCCGCCGCTACTGGAGCGAAGCCGGCCGAACTGGAAAAGAAAAAGACAGAAATGCTGGGAACGGTTTATCGTATGCTGGTGCTGACCCTTGGCGAACCTGTTTCCACCTTTACATGGAGTCTGAAGGGTGGGGAAGCGAAAGAATATACTCCGGTGTCTTTCTATAAAGAGTTTTTGGGAAATGATTTGACCAATAACTATGTAATGCTGATGAATGATCCCAGCCGCGAGTTTTATAAATGTTATGAAATAGATTTTGACCGTCACCGTTATGATGGCAAGAATTGGACTTATGTAACTTGCCGATAGAGGATATTAAAGAAATAGCCATAGCTTCCATCAAGGACAGTACCATGATGTATTTTTCTTGTGATGTAGGCAAGTTCCTTGATAGTAAACGTGGCTTGCTGGACCCTGATAATTATGATTACGAATCATTGATGGGAACTACTTTCGGTATGGACAAGAAACAACGTATCCAAACTTTCTCCAGTGGCAGCAGTCATGCCATGACCTTGATGGCGGTGGACTTGGATAAAGCGGGAAAGCCGAAAAATGGATGGTGGAAAACAGTTGGGGCAGTGCCAGTGGATACAGAGGACACCTTATCATGACAGATAAATGGTTTGATGAATATATGTTCCGTGTGGTGGCAGAAAAGAAATATGTTCCTGCCAAGGTGCTGGATATTTTAAAACAGAAACCAATCCGTCTTCCGGCATGGGACCCGATGTTTGCTGACGAAGAATAAGCGTTATCTCTCTACATTGTATATAATTTAAGCGGACTGTACAGAAAAGAAAGACTGTACAGTCCGTTTTTTTATTCTAAGGCATTGTGTATGTCTGTCATTTTTACTTCTTTTTAACTTCTCTCTTGCAAAAAGAAACATAATAGGGAAAATAGGTTTGTTGCAGTGATGAGTTATTGTATAATAGGCTTGCAGAAAGGTGTTTCTTGCATATTTAGGTATAATAAAAAATGGGAATCTCTTCGTAAGAGAACCCCAAAGTCAAGTTAGATCTCTGATATAATAAAAAGCGCTCATTCATAGGAATTTCCAGATAGAATTCGTTTCTTTGCGGTCAGAAACCATAAAATCATCTTTATTATGTCATCCCGCTTTGTAAACCCTTTCACGGATCTCGGCTTCAAGATAATCTTCGGCCAGCCTGCCAGCAAGGATCTGCTGATAATCCTGCTTAACGAACTGCTGTCGGGTGAGCATCACATTGAAGACCTGACGTTTCTGGACAAGGAGGACCGTTCGGAGAATATTCACGACAAGGGCATCATCTATGACCTTTACTGCCGTACCTCTACGGGCGAGTACATCATAGTGGAGATGCAGAATCGTTGGCATAGCCATTTCCTGGACCGTACGCTCTATTATGTGTGCCGTGCGGTGAGCCGCCAGATGGAGAATCCGTCCTCTAAAGAGGTATGTGTTCCCGACACTCCGTTGGAGGGGGATTGCGGTCTGCTCAGGGAAGAAGAGGCTTCTTACGGTCTCCGTTACAGGCTTCCTGCCGTGTACGGCATTTTCCTGATGAATTTCAAGGAGGACGGTCTGGAAAGCAAGTTCCGTACCGACACGGTGGTTTCCGACCGGGACAGCGGTCGTGTGGTGAACCGGAATTTCCGTCAGATTTATCTCCAGTTTCCTTATTTTACGAAGGAACTGGACGAATGTTCTACTTTATCCGATAAACTAATGTATGCACTGAAGAATATGAACAACTGGAACAGAATGCCCGATGCGCTGAAAGAACAGGTTTTCAGCCATCTTGACCGCCTTGCCGCCAAGGCTCACCTGTCTGAGGGTGACCGTATCGCTTATGATAAGGCGGTGGACCGTTATAACGTGAGCCGTATTGTGGAAAATGATATCCGTGAACAGGCTGTCGCGGAAGGAAAAGCGATAGGAAAAGCAATAGGAAAAGCGGAAGGAGAGGCGGAAGGACGTTTGAAGGGACGTTTGGAGATCGCCCGTAAACTGAAAGAGAACGGTTTTTCCATAGCGGATATTGTCCGGGTTGCCGGACTTTCGGCGGAAGAAATTGATAAGCTGTAACGGTGTGCACGATTGATTGTACTGCTAGGTGATTTGCTTCTGTTTTGTAGAAAGATGAATGGTGGGTAGGGTAAATTAGAATGATGTCAATGTCGGTTCTCTATAGGGCTATCGTATACGATTAGTATGGTAGTCTGTAGATTGAGTAAATTTATTATTGTAAAACCTTTCTACAAAGAAAAACAAATCATACGTAAGGGCATTCTCCATGCAGCTTCCCCCAAAGAAGAAACTGCATGGTGATTGCCACTTTCTTTATTATCTCTCCAAGTACCGAACACCCCCTCCGCATCGAAACACGGACAAGCCTTCGGGATACTTCCCGGCATATCCCTGTGTCCCCTTATCCGGACACCGGGAAAGATTTTCACCATCCGCATCAGCAACAAAATAAATTGTTCCGTCTGTTCCGGTGTCCGGGTATCTGCCGGACGTCCGTCCGCATCCAGCCCGCCCTCATAGCAGATGCCTATGCTGCAACGGTTCCAGGGGCGGCAGTGCGCACCCACTTCCAGAAGCTTGCGGTGCTGGGTCACACTTCCGTCACGACGGATATAAAAATGATACCCCACCGTGCGGAAACCTCGCGTTTTGTGGTCACGGAGCAGTTGCTCGGCGGTGTAATCCCGGGTGGAGCGTGTGGCGCTGCAATGAATGACGATATATTTCACGGAAGCGGAGGATGCCATCATCGGGCCGTCCTCCTGAGTGAGGAGAGCACGTTCTTCGGAATCTCTTCCTCACCGATTATCATAGGGAAAGTTTCTTGAATCATGGTTGAATTGAAATAGGGAATTAAGAATTAAAAAGTGTCATGCGATGGGTCAGGGGCTTTTTAAAAGAGAGTGGTGCAACTGGTTACGCCCAAGGCGGTGAGCGCTGCTATGGCAGCTTGGATAATGGCGTGCAGAATTTGCTTCCAGGTGATTTTCTTTGAATTGTTCATAGGAATATTTGTTTTAAAGGATTTGTTTTTTTCTGTCATTCCGGACAAAGACGAGGAATCTGTGGGCATAAAAAATGATTACATTCAGATTCTTCACTTTGTTCAGAACAACAGTTTCATTTCAGAAAGACAAGTCTTTACGGAAATACAGGTCTACTTCAGAATAACAGTTTCATTTCAGAAAGACAGATCTTTACAGAAATACAGGTCTATTTCAGAACAACAGGTTCATCTCAAAAAGACAAAATACTATCAGACTTCAGGAGTCCGGAAAGTTCAGGCGTTTTCTTCCGTCTTGTCATCCGGTCCGGAAGCCTCTCCGTCAAGTCCACAGTGTTTTTCCCCGCTTTCAGGCTTTAACCACCAGCTTGGCGGCCTTTCGGGTAGGGACCAGGTTGAATACGCTGTCTTTCAGCAAGCTGAGGAAACGGGTTCCGGTTTTCCAGCGCACGTTCAGGTCTTCCACATGGATGGCGGGATTGTATGTTTCCAGTGATTCGGCTCCCATGCTGTTGATATGAATGGAGAAAGTGCCCAGATCGCCCATCTGGATGCGTTGTCCTGCCAGAAGCTGCTCCCGCATACAGTCCACCGCTTGGATCAGGACCGCCTGGATGTCGGCACGGTTGTATTTGGAGCCGTGGGTCGAGATATGCTCGGCAAACTTGTCCAGTGTCATGATTTCTGAGTACTGGGCGTTGGCATAAGCTTCTTGGGAGCATCCTGGTCACTGGGATTGGCACGGAGTGAGATACTGTAGTTGATCATCGTTTTTGTTTTTAAAGGGTTATTATTATCGGAAAAGTGTCAGGTAGGAGCAAGGCGCACACTGCTGCGGCATCCAGTGAAACTTGGGGCAAGATCCGCGGAATCTTGTACCAGGATTTTTGTAATCTTGTGCCGGGTTGCGGCTTCTTCCTTCTGACACTGCAAAGATAACCTCACGTCCGTGCGGCGTGACCCCTTCCGACCCCTTTTGACCCTTTGGGGAGACTGTCCGGGAACTCGGTCAGCGCTTGCGTCATGTGGTGACTTCAGGCGCGGATTTCACGGTTCCCTCTTTATTCTTTCCGCGTAATCCACGTCTCAGAGAGAGAGGAAGAGTTCTCGGACAGTCTGTGGCAGATCCCAGGGGGAATCACGGTTCTCCCAGGTGGAGGTAGACGAGTTGCAACTGGCGGCAGGTGAAGGATTTCTGACAGGGATGGTATCCGGTGGCTTCCAGGGCGTGGAGCAATGGTGCGCACCGGGCGATCCAGCGCATCAGATGACGCACGGCTACTTTCGGCGTACTGTCCGGAAAATAGAGAAGGGCTGTTTCGGTCTTATTCATGAATGGTTTCTTATTTAACGTGAGTTTGATAGATGATAATAAAGTTTATCCGGAGTTTTCTGAACAATCCAAATAAACTGCCATAAACGATTTTTGCTATCCGGGAACAACAGCCGCACGGAGCAGCGACGGGGACACAGGGACAGTGGGGACACCCCCTTTTTTCCTCACACACATACGTGTACATATAGAAAGCCGGGTCAGTTCTTGTGATACGTCCCCTTGCCGTCCACACTTACCAGCGCCCCCTGTTTGGTGAGCCGTTTGAGCCAGGTAAGCGCGGTGGATTCAGGTATCCTCCTGTCGTGCGCTTTTTCCAGCAGCAGCCGGCGGGTAAACTCGTCCTCCATTTCGGCAAAGAGCATATTCTTGTCCGCCGTGCTCCGGCGCTTGATAACGGAGGAGGACAGAAACGAAAGAACATGGGTGGCGTGCAGATAAAGCGGCTCCACCAAGGCAAGCACGGCATGAAAATCATCGTCTGTAATCACCATGTTCCAGCGTGGGATGATACGGTCCTTCAGATTATCGGAAGAAATATGCGCGTCAGGTTTCACCAGAGAAGAATCTTCCAGGCTTCGCAGGATGGCGACTATCGACATCATGCGGCACGCATTGACGGCAAGACGGATGACGGAACTGCCCATCTCGTCTCCGTTGATCTTGCCGGAACGATGGAACAGTTTGTCGAACAGGAAGTTGAACTGTTTATGCTGGGCATGGGTCAGCTTCAGGGTAAACAATCCCCGAAGCGTCAGCTCGTCCAGCGTGTTTTTCCATTCGTTGCCCATCAGGCGGAATTCCTCGTCCACATCCACCTCATCCTCGCCAAACTGGTCCGCCCATTGGGTGATGCGTGGCATATAATAAAAGTTCTGGCGGGAGAACAGACCGTTCTCCGCCGTGGGGATCAGGGGCTTTACCTGTGCGGGCGTACCCGAGAGCAACACGGAGAGGTAGCTTCTGCTCACCTCCTGATATTCGCGGTCGGTACGCCGGTTGTAGGACAGGCGGTCGTGGTCGAACGCCTTGCGCAGCGTGTCGCTCCAGTTTCCGTATTCGGTCCCTATGGCGGTGGATACGGTGTCCGCCTCACTTTCGCAGATGAGGCCCGTTCCGTTGGAATCCATGATATTTTGCAGGATGCCTGTTCCGGTGTTGTTTCCCGGTATGAGGAACATCCGGTTGGGAGGCAATACGGGAGCTTCCTGATTTCTCCGTTCCTTGCCCAGAGAATCGTAGGCCGCCTTTTCCCGGCGGTAAGTTTTCATCGCCTCTTTCACCTCGTTGCGTATCTTGTCGTGTATAGGTTCGATGAGGAGCCGCACCCACGTCAATGCACTTTTTCCTGCGGCGGACGGGGCCACGATGAAAGTCTGCATACAGGGGGCCTGCCACTTCCGGCCGTACTGGCACCGCACTACGTGGGAGAGGGAGGCACCCAGTACGGTAAACGCTCCCAGGAGCAACACATCACGCTGTTCGGGCTTTTTACCGAAGGAGATGATTTTCTCCAGCAGCTCCGGCCACACATAGTCCTGTGGAAAGGTAGGCAGGGGGGAATAAGGCTCGGAGCCTTCGGTGAGCTGTTCCTCCTCGTCGGTATCATCGGAAACGTCATTTTCCACCTTATTATATCGCGCGCACGTGTGTGGAAATCTGGGGTTGTCCCTGCTGTCCCCATTGTCCCTGCCTTGTGGAAGCCGGCGCTGCCGGAAATCTTCACTCCGCATTGCCCGGCCAGATGGAACACGGTTCCCAGATGTATATCTTCTTTATCGGCATGAAGCGCGTTCGAGAACAGTGCTTGTGCATTTTTTTCGTCGTATTTAGAGGAAAGGGAGCAGAGGGAGAGGAAATCATTGCGTCCCGCTTCTCCGCAATCGTTTGCGATGCGAAAGCCAGTTGTACATATTCAATATAGGTAGGGGCAATGTCTGCGCCTGCCATGCGGACAGCTTCGGTCAGCTGCCGCAAGTTTTCTAAAGGATTGTTCATGTTCATGATATTTGTTGTTTTTTGAGTGCCTGTTTAAATTTTGTCCGGCATTCTTTTGAGTATGCTTTTCTATTCTTCTTAAATTTCCCGGCGTATCAATGCTTCCTCGTCATACGAGAGGAAACAGGCCCGTACCAGGTCCTTGCCGGAACGGTCCACGCCTTTGCCGGAGTGGTTCGTTTTCTTATCTTCCCCGTCCGGGTGGCTGCTGTGGAAATCATAGATCGCTTGTACATAGTTCATCGCCCAGTAGATGTTTTCGGAAGTATTCTGTCTGGTGTCGGGTATGCGTGCCAGGTCGTAGGGGATGAACGCTTTTACTCCGTGTCCGCCGGGGCTGGTGAATGCCAGTACAGGGCGCAGGAGGAGGTCGTCGAACAATTGTCTTTTCAGCTTTTCCGCTTCCCGACGGGAATCAAGGTGGTCTATGTCCACCACAATCAAGCCCGACGGTCCGGTCAGGCTGTCGCTTTTACGGTAGGAAAAAACGCCGCAGGGAGTAACGTAGGGTAGCGTCTGTTGCTTGAGCATACGATAGACTTTTTCATCCCCGTTTTCCGTTGCCCGGCGCACGGTCTCGGTCAGTGTCTTCAGGCGTTCGCTGGATGTGATAAGTTTGTACACTTCCTGTAAGGTTATTTCCTTGTAGGGCGTTAAGGTGGGCGGCTGGATGATTCGTCCGGTGGTACTGTCCTTTACCGGTGATATAGGTGGCAGAAACAGTGACATTTTAAATTGGTTCATTCGTTTTTATTTATTAAATTTGCAAGCCCTGATATTTATGAATCAGGTTATTGATTTTCAATGTTACAAAGTTCGATATAATAACTGAGATACGTGTGTTTTTGTCCTGAACGGGGACATATAAATGATTATTCATATAAAAAATACGATTTAATCCGATGGAACATTTGAATCCTGTTGATCAGGTCCGGCAATTGGCTGCGAGGTAGTGAAACGTCTGGGCCAGTTGAATCTGCACAGACGGGAGTTGGAGCGTAAGCTCCATGTGGCTTAATGGCTTTTTACCAGCTGGAAGAAAAAAAATAACATGACGCTTCTTCTTTTTTTCGAGGTGAAGGCGGTTATAGAAGAACACTATGAGAGGCGTATCGAGTTTTACAGGTATGTCAATCCGCCGCTGTCACGGGAGGCGGAACGTGAACTGGGGGAGTGGAAAGGAAAAGTGAGGGAGATAATGAGGATGTGTTGAAGTTCCGATAGGGGGATATAGCGGGATATTTGGCCCATAACACGCTGAAAGGCAATATGACTATTGCCCGTATGTATCTTGCGATAGCCGGGGGAGATATGGACGGTGCCTTGCGTCTTCTTCGGGAATTCCTTTCTACTGTTCCGTATTGTGATAACACGAATTATGAGGGACATTACAGCAACTGTTCTACATCATCTTTTCCCTGTTCGGGATGTATGTCGATGTGGAAGTGCGTATCCCGAACGCTTTTTCCTCAGTGGATTGCAAGTGGTGAAGGTAGGGATCAATTTTGATGTGGAGAAACACACCTTGGGGATTATATAAATCACCGATAAGAATTAATCTGTAAAGAATAGAATATTTACTATAGCTGCATGCAATGATGCATGTGGCCTTCCCTTTTTTGTTGCCGGTAGCGACCGGCATCCGCATAATGTATTGCATGAACGATTGTCTTCGTGATTACCAGCAGGAGATGAAGCTCCGCCTCTTTGAGGAGTGGGAGTTTCATCGGAATGTGATGGTGCAGATGCCCACCGGTACGGGAAAGACGCATCTGCTGGCCGCCATAGTGAGGGAATTCCTGCGTGGTTCCGGCAGCCGGGTATGGATTGTGGCGCACCGCCGGGAGCTGGTGGATCAGATAGAGGAAACCGTGTCCCGGCACGGGATGAGCAAAGAGGACGGAAGGGTGAGGGTGATGTCCATCCAGTGGTTGTCACGAAACCGGAAGGATATGTACGAAGAACCGGACTTGATCGTTATCGACGAGGCGCATCACGCCCTGGCGGAAACCTACCGGATACTTTGGGAGAACTATCCGGAGGCAAGGAAACTGGGCATGACTGCCACTCCCTGCCGGCTGAACGGCAAGGGATTCACGGACTTGTTCGACAGCCTGATTACTTCGTGGACTGTCGCGGAATTCATCGGAAAGGGTTGGTTGTCATCCTTTGACTATGTGTCCATCCGTGCGAACAGCAGGGAACAGCGGTTGATAGATTCGCTGAAGAAACGGGGTGCGGACGGGGACTACCAGGTAAAGGAGATGAACGAGGTACTGAACCGGGAGACAAGTATCGGCCGGCTGTATGAGAGCGTGGAACGATATGCCCACGGAAAGAAAGGAATCGTATATGCTGTCAGCATCGCCCATGCCCGCCGGATAGCGGCTTGTTATAGCGCACACGGGCTGGAGTCTGTTGCTATCGACAGCAGGACTCCGGCTTCGGAACGCAAGGAACTGGTGGATGATTTCAGACGGGGAAAGGTTAAAGTGCTGGTCAATGTGGATATCTTCTCCGAAGGTTTCGACTGTCCCGATGTGGAGTTCGTGCAGCTGGCACGTCCCACGCTTTCCCTGGCGAAATACCTGCAACAGGTAGGACGTGGGTTGAGGAGATCGGCAAACAAGGAGTCCTGTATGCTGATAGACAATGTGGGTCTGTACCGCATCTTCGGTCTGCCTGCCCGGAACCATGACTGGGCGGCGATGTTCGAGGGACGGATGATTGGCAACGCGCTGTCCCGGGCACGGATGGAAACAGGCAGGCTGTCCGTATCCGGCCCGCTGCCGGAAGATGAAAGGCAGCGGGAGGATGAACTGGAGGTGGTGATAACGCACGACCGGCTGATGGACTTCCTTACAAACCGGAGGGATTCCGCAACAGAGAAAGAAGGACAGCCCGTTTTGAAAAGTTATTATGACAGACAAAGCGGGCTTTGGGGATTGAGGCGCGGGGAGAGGATGACGGTAAGGCCCCGGTATCCGGAAGTGTTTGATATTTGTGGAGACTGGGCGGCAGTGAGATTCGGGAATAACCGGGCAGGTGTGGTGAATGAAACCGGACAGCCCGGAATACAGCTGGACCGCTGCCGGAAAATGAAGTTCATGAAGGGGGATCTGCTTGCCGTGACAGACTGTGCGGGCAATGAATCTTACATCGACCTGAAGGTAAACAGAACCTATCGGGAGAAACCCGTGGTGTTGTCATTCGGCTGTATGGAATTGCCATACGGCGGTGTGGAGCTGCTGAAGGTGGGAGAGTTCTTTTTTAGCCGTACCGGAAAACCGTATGTCACCATGCGCGGGGTGGATCAGAACGGCATCTACTTTTATGATTTTTATCTGAAGATACCGGATTACCGTGTTCCGAAGGACTGCCAACTGGTGGATCCTGTCTGGACTACCTTGTTTGATGTTTTCGCCTGTGTGCTGGCAGGGGATGAGGAGGAAGTGTATTGGTGCTGTGGCCGTCTGGCGGACCGGAGCATTGTGGTGATGGACGGGAACGGGAATTATTATCATGTGGAAAAAGGGAAGGGAAAGCGGTATATAGCCTGTAACGCTCCCCGGCCGGGCGAGGAAGATTTCCATACGGTGATGGAACGTCTGAAGGAAGAAGCCGGGCGGCGTGCCGGGATAGCTCAACGGAAACAATTGCAGGAAGAGGAACAGAAAAGGCTGAAAAGGTTGGAAGAGATCAGGGATGCATTGCCTTTCCGGATGGGGATGAAATGGGGCTTGAAACTGGGGGAACGTATCATTGTGCCTCCCAAATACAGGAAGATTCTGCCTCCTGTGGGCTATTATTGCGCTTACGAGGAAAACGCCTGCCAATGGGGAATAATGGCTCTGGACGGAAAAGTGGTGGTGGAGGCCAGATACCAGAAGGTGGATATAGAATGCAACGGTACGGTGCATCTGACGGTGATTCCGGGTAAGGTGAAGACCATAAAACTCTGAGCGTCTGCCGGAACGGAGTGCAAATGGCACAAATAGGAACCGGGATAAATTTGTGTCATTTGCGTCATTTGCATTCTAAATAGTCATCACTAGGTAATTTAACACTATGCCTTAAGCGACCGGTTAATGCTGTCAATATAATCCAGAATCTCCTGTCTGCCTGTTTTCTTTTCAGAGGAGGATACGAAATGAGGAGGGAGTTCTTCCCACTGTTCTGTCAATTTTTTCAGATATTTGTTTACATTATCCTTAACCTTGCCATTGGTCAGCTTGTCGGCTTTGGTGAAGATGATAGAGAAGGGTACTCCATTTTCTCCCAGCCATTCCATGAATTCCAAGTCTATTTTCTGAGGTTCCAGACGGCAGTCTATCAATACAAACAGATTGGTCATTTGCTCGCGTTCCAGGATATAATCCTCGATAATCTGCTGTATCTTTTCTACCTGTTTCTTGCCCCGGGAGGCATATCCGTATCCCGGTAAATCTACCAGATACCATTCTTTATTGATCAGAAAGTGATTGATCAGCAAAGTCTTCCCCGGAGTGGAGGAAGTCATAGCCAGTTTGGGACGTTTGGTCAACATATTTATCAGACTCGATTTACCTACATTTGAACGGCCGATAAATGCATATTCGGGCAGGTTGTCCTGCGGGCATTTCTCTACTTTTGTGTTACTTACTACAAATTCTGCACTGAGTATTTCCATAATTCTTTGTTTTTATACTTAAACACGTCAGCCCCATAAAAGTCAGGAAGCCGTTAAACATTAACATTTCATAGCCAAACTGATAGCCGGTGGAGGTGAACACCAGCCGGTCTATGGCATAGCATAATAGCGGCGAGGCGATGGCTATGTAAGGAACAAAACGGTCGCGCGGCCGCATTGGGGTGAACAGCCCGAATGCAAACAGCCCCAATAACGGGCCGTAAGTGTACGAGGCGATGGTATAGATAGCGTCGATGACACTCTTGTTGTTTACTGCCTTGAACAGCAGGATGAATCCGATAAAGAGGACTGATATGCAGAAGTGCACGAGCTTCCTCCGTCTTTCCGCTTCTTTGCCGGACAAATGGCTTATGCCCGCTATGTCTATACAGAAGCTGGTGGTGAGGGCGGTCAATGCCGAATCGGCGCTGGAAAAGGCGGCTGCAATGATGCCGATGGTAAAGAATATCAGTACGGCGAATCCCAGATGGCCTTCCGCCGCAAACAAGGCAGTATCTCATCCCCGGCTGCCGGCAGGGGGATGTTCAGTTGCGAGGCGAACAATAACAGCAGGATTCCGAGTGACAGGAACAGGAAATTGACCGGAACGAATGAGATGCCGTAGCAATACATGTTCTTTTGGGCTTCATGCAGGTTCTTGCACGACAGGTTCTTTTGCATCATATCCTGATCCAGCCCTGTCATGACAATCGTGATGAAGATGCCGCTGAAAAACTGCTTGAAGAAGTTCTGTTTGCTGTGCCAGTCGTCAAAAACAAAGATACGGCTGTGTTCATTTTCCCGGATGGCATGTACCAGTCCCGGAAAATCCAGATTCAGTTGGCCGGAAACCTCATAAAGTATTAATCCCAGCGCCAGCAGCAGGCAGAGTGTCTGCAAGCTGTCCGTCCACACAATCGTGCGTATGCCGCTGCGGCGGGTGTATAGCCAGATCAGTAAGACAATCCCTATCACCGTGGCGGCGAAAGGAATATGAAAGGCGTCGAATACATAATGCTGGAGGATAAGGCATACCAGATAGAGGCGTGCTGCGGCTCCGATGATTTTGGACAGAAGGAAAAAAGAGGCTCCCGTCTTATAAGCGTGTTTTCCGATCCGGTCTCCCAGATAAGTGTAGATGGAGGTCAGGTTCAACCTGTAATAAAGCGGCAGCAGAACGTGGGCGATGATGAGATAGCCTATGAAGAAGCCGAAACAGGTCTGCATATAGGTCATGTCGATGCCGCGTACCATACCCGGGACGGAAACGAAGGTAACTCCCGAAAGGGAGGCTCCGATCATTCCGAAAGAAACAATATACCAGGGAGAACGGCGGTTGCCGCGGAAGAACGCGTCATTATCGGAATGACGGCCGGTAAGGCGGGCTACAAGCAGCAGCATTCCGAAATAGAGCAGTATGGTCAGCAGAATATAAATTCCGTTCATGTTATTTTTTGAGTGCAAATGTACTCAAAATCGTTGAAATTGCGTAAGTTTGCATCCATTATAATACAAAATAACTGATGAACCAACAATATCCGTCCATGCTGCTGGAAAAAGCGGTAGGAGAGTTTGCCAAGTTGCCGGGTGTGGGACGCAAGACCGCCATGCGGCTGGTATTGCATCTGCTCAGACAGGATACAGCTGTGGTAGAGGCGTTTGGTAATGCGATGATTACCTTGAAACATGAAGTGAAATATTGTAAAGTGTGCCATAATATATCGGACACGGAAACTTGCCGTATCTGTTCCAATCCGGCGCGGGACGCTTCCACGATCTGTGTGGTGGAGAGTATCCGTGATGTGATGGCGGTGGAAGCCACGCAGCAGTACAGGGGGCTGTACCATGTCCTGGGGGGAGTCATCTCGCCCATGGATGGCATAGGCCCTTCCGATCTGCAGATAGAAAGTCTGGTGGAACGGGTGAAAGGCGGTGAGGTGAAGGAAGTGATCCTTGCCTTGAGCTCGACGATGGAGGGGGACACGACGAATTTCTATATCTCGCGCAAGCTGGACGGCATGGACGTGAAGCTGAGTGTGATAGCGCGTGGTATCTCTATCGGGGATGAGTTGGAATATACGGATGAAGTGACGTTGGGACGTTCCATCATAAATCGTACTTTGTTTACGGGAACGGCATAAACTGGGAAAAACAGAAAGAGATGGAAAAGAAGATAAAACAATTGCTGCGATACTTGCAGATAGAATATGTGGCGGTATGGGTGTTGCCTTTGCTCCTGGTGGCTCTTTATGAAACAGGGGTGATGACCGAGGGGGCTTACGCGGGCGATGTCCGTATGGATTATGTCTTGCAGACGGTAGGGATTTTACTGGCGGTGGGCTGATTCCTTTATCGCTCCGGCTGTTCAGCCTTTCCTTGGTGAAGAATGTGAAACAGCGTTCATTGCCGGAAGCCTTGAAAAGTTATCGCCGCTGGAGTGAGATAAGGACGGGGATGCTGGTGGTTCCCGTATTGGTGAACTTGTCATTTTATTATCTGACTCTGAACAACACGGGCGTATTGTGTGCCATGATGGCGCTGATCTCTTCCCTGTTCTGTGTCCCTACCCGCAAGCGGATGCTGGATGAGCTGGATTTGGTAAAAGAGGAGAATGAGGAGCCTGCTTTATGATGAGTGACCGGCATTTTCAAGGGAACGGGATAAGGCTCCGTGCGCCGGAGCCGGAAGACTTGGAAGTCATGTTCCGTTTTGAGAATGCTACGGATGTGTGGGAAATGAGCAATACCACAGGCCCGTATTCGCGTTTTCAGTTGAAGCAGTACATAGAGCAGACCCAGAATGATTTGTTTGCCGACCGCCAGTTACGCCTGATGATAGAAAACGGGAACCGGCAGGTGGTGGGGATGGTGGATGTATGTTCATTTGACCTTTGCACAACCGGGCCGAGGTGGGGATTATGGTGGATAAATCCTGTCGCAGGCAGGGGATAGGGCGTAATGCCCTGGCTTTGCTGGAAGAACACTGTTTCCGTTATCTGGGAATTCATCAGTTGTTTGCCTATATCGCTGTGGAAAACCTTCCTTCCCGCAGGCTCTTTGCGGCGTGCGGGTACAAAGAGAGTGCGGTATTGAAAGAGTGGGCGCATACGTTTGGCGGTGGATATACAGATGTGCTGGTTGTCCAGAAGCTGAATCTCAGTTGAGGGAGGGGTATTGGGGATAGCGGGCCCAAATGGCGTATTTCCCTCCCATTTCGTTCAAACTGGTATGCCATAAGTCGCGGAAGTGCTGGTTGAGCAACGTTTCTTTCCCGGCTTTTCCTATGAGCCATGAGTTTTCTTTTATTTCTTTGGCAAGTTGTCCATGATCCCATCCCGCGTAACCGGCAAAGAAACGGATCACTCCTTCAATGGGCTTCCCGTCCAGTATATATTGTTGCACGGCATTGAAATCACCATTCAGATAAAGTCCGTTTCCCAGAGGCAGTGCGCTTCCAGATCTTTTAGCGTATGCAGGAAAAAAATTGTCTCCCGGCTCACCGGCCCGCTTTATACACCGGGACCCGCTGTGCGAATTCCAATTCGGGGATGAGGTCATTGAGCAGAATGTGGTAACGGAAATCTTTATTCATGATAATACCCATACTTCCCTCGTCATTATGCTCGATAAGAAGCACGACTGCTCTTGTAAAGTGGTAGTCGTTCATGAAAGGGGAGGATATAAGGATGCTTCCCTGTTGTGGAAGTACTTTATTTGATTCTACTTGAAAAACATGCATATCCATAGTTGCGTTTCCTTTATTTACACTACTAATATACATATTATATTTAAAAAATACG
>ENA-OQDW01000396-OQDW01000396.1-human-gut-metagenome-genome-assembly--contig:-NODE-396-length-18591-cov-1.663182_pt1 | contig 18591 bp, 26 predicted proteins | sample MGYA00242784_ERZ504613 | MGnify/ENA primary metagenome ERZ504613 (study PRJEB26092, sample SAMD00036330) | human gut metagenome | host: Homo sapiens | study: EMG produced TPA metagenomics assembly of... | reverse complement strand
ACTGGTCGACAGGCACCCAACCCACACCCTCGAAGTAGACTTCTGCCCAATCGTGCAGATTCCATGCACGGGGATGCATCATAAAGCCGCTCTGGAAATGTGCGGGAATACCACTGATGCGGCAAAGCGTAATGAACAGCAGGCTGACTTGGCCACAGTCTCCGTGACGGTTATCCAACACATATTCCGGGATATTCTCAATGGTGGAATATTCGCGTGCAGAAGCCCACGGGAAGTTGTCATTCACCCAACGGAAGATACGTTTGGCTTTCAGGTAGGGGTTGGTTTCACCTGCTGTCAATTTGGCAGCAAGTTCGCGCAAGCGCGGGGAAAAGACGATATGCTTCTCACGCTCGGCAGTATATTCCTTATAAAGGGCGGTCGTCGTATCATAGGGCTGCACGTCTTCCGGCTTCAGATTATGCCATTCGCCGTTGGCGGTAAACTCAAAGGTTTCGGAGAATACGGTCGGTTCGCTTCGACAGCACGTTTCTCCATGTACAATGTACTGTGACGCACTCGGGCGACGAAAAGGTGTATTGCGGTTCGCTGGCCGAAATGAACTTGACATCCTGCTGCCGGGCCTGGTCCTGACGGGGATAGGGTAACCAGCAACGGATGATTTTCCCGGCAGGCACGGCATTGGTATCTACGGTCAACGTGTAGGTGACGCGCATGCGCTTCGGCGCAACAATGGCCTTGCCCTCTTTCTTCACAGCAGAAATGATTTCGGGCAGGTTCTCCATATTCACTTTCTCGCTGCCACTCGGCGAAGTGCCTTCCTTGGCTATCTTGATGTCATAGCAAGTGGAGTCCACACGAAACAGATTAGGTCCGGCATTGCGGAAATAGCGTTTCTCTCCATCCAGCATCATGCACTCCAAAGCTTTGGAGGCTTCCCACTGGCGCATCTGCTCATCGGTCACGTCGGGAATATACTTGCGGATATAGTCCTTCACCTGGGATTCCGTCATACAGAAATCCGTAAGCAGACGTTGGTACAGGTCGTCCTCCCAATTATAGGGCTTGCTCTCGGGCTTCGTGCTGCATGCAGAAGCCATCACAAACAGAGCGACGGTATACAATAGCTTTCTCATAACTTCACCACTCCAATACCCGGCAAATCGGGCAACGTTATCTTACCTTTCACAACCTCCATACCCTTGAAACGGTCGTTCGCAATCAGCAGACTACCGTCCAAGTCGGCAAAGTCCACTGCCGGAGAGAATTGGGAGGCAGCGGTAATGGCACAAGAGGTCTCGGTCATACATCCTACCATCACTTTCATGTCCAATGCACGTGCCAAAGTCACCATCTTCCAGGCTTCGCGCATGCCGGTACACTTCATCAGCTTGATGTTGATGCCCGTAAAGGCACCCTTCAAGCCTGCCACATCCTTCAGACGCTGAATGGACTCATCGGCAAATATGGGCAACGGGCTTTGCTGGGTGACCCATGCAATATCGTCCAGTTGTTCCTTGGGCATCGGTTGCTCTATCATGACAATTCCTTTTTCGTGCAGCCAATGTATCATATCGAGCGCATGATGTTTGTCCTTCCAACCCTGGTTGGCATCAATGGCAATCGGAAGGTCCGTCACCGAACGGATGGTCTCTATCATTTCCTTGTCGTTCTCCCGCCCCAGCTTCACTTTAAGGATATTGAACCGGTCGGCACACTCTTTCGTCTTTTCACGCACCACGTCGGCCGTATCAATACCGATGGTGAAAGTTGTAGAGGGAGTCTTTTCCTTGTCCAAACCCCATATCTTATACCAAGGGGCTTGCAACAGTTTGCCCACAAGGTCGTGCAAGGCGATGTCCACAGCAGTTTTAGCAGCGGAATCCCCTGCCGAGAGGCTGTCTATATAAGCCAGTATATCTTCCAGCTGAAAGGGGTCTGAGAATTGGCCGATAACATCCTGCACCTTCTTCAGAAAAGCCAGTACACTGTCCATCGTGCCTAATTCGTGTTGCAGGTACGGGGGCATGGAGGCTTCACCATAACCGATAATGCCATCATATTCTATCTCGACTTGAACGTCGGGAGTGGTAGTAGCGCGAGTAGGTGGCCACTGTAAAGACATGGCGCAATTTCAGTTCATAGGGGAAGAAACGCAGTTTCATTTGGGGGTTACACCTGCCCTACTGTTCACGTTGAACAAGGAAGGAGCGTCATTTCCTCCGGCAAATACATGATTGATTGCCATGCCTGAGCCGAGTGCGGCAAAAGCGGCGGTTTTCAGGAAATCTCTTCTGTTTGACATAATTGTGTGTGTATTAAATGTGCCAATATGCTAATGGGCTAATGTGCCAATGGACTGCGCTATGTATATGCTACGTTATGTTTGCACCGTCACGCCGCAGGTCATTGGCATATTGGCACATTAGCACATTATTACATTGAATAAATGGATTCGTTTCCGTTGTTATTGAGCGACGCCTCCTTATTTATATAAGGTAACACGCGCGTAGCGAACAACAGTCTACCGAGGTTGTATTCATCGAACAGCTCGTCGTCGAGGCTGAAGCTATTGACGCGCACATCGCCTTGCGAATGGATGAAACGCTTGTTGCCGATATACATGCCGACATGTACCACACGTTCCTTGCGTTCCGGCGTCGCCTTGCGCCCGAAGAAAATCAAATCGCCCGGCTGGAGGTTACTGAAATCAGGAGCGATATCGATATGCTCGCCCACGTATGCCTGCTGGGAAGCATCCCGCGGAATGATGATGTCGTGCATGAAAAGAACGGTGCGCATGAAGCCGCTACAATCCACCCCTTTGGAGGAAGTGCCAGCCCAAAGATAAGGGATGCCCATCATGCTATGCGCCGTGGCTATAATGCTGGCGGCATCCTGCTTCAAGGTGGCACGCCATTTCTTCTCAGGCATGGAGATGGATTTGGAGATATATCCCTGACGGCCGTCGGGATAAGCCACCTTATAAAAGGCACCTTTTGTCCCCTCCCACTTCAGGCGGTTTCCTGCAGCAACATCAGAGACGGTCTGCGATGCCTGGCTGGGCTGTGAGTAGACAAAGCCATAATGCGAAGTCACCACTATTTTCTCTGCATTGTTCCAAGCGGTCAGCTCTTCCCGCGTGACGGGATGTATGCCTACTCGGTGTACCCATGCAATGTAGTTGTCCGGTGTCTGGATACGGTACCAGCCGTCGCGCTGCAACACCCGCACCGGCATACCCATCAAGCCTTGCGTCATCATTCTGAAGAGAAATCCGGGGCTACCCGAAGATTGCACACAGACACATTGACAATGCCATACGTCTTGCCTTCAAGTCCGGCCTCATCCGGAAGCACTTGCAGACAATCCATCACCGCATATCCTTTCTTTGCCAAACCATCCAGCAAAGCCGTCTTTGCCTCTGCCGAAGTGGTGACACCACGCAACATCACATTCTTTCCGGAGAAAGAGTAATCCACATCGAACAAAGCCACGCGCTTGTCCGGTGCAAACTTTTGTTTCAAACTGTCAGCGAGTTGCGCCACTTCTGCAGGTATTGTACGGTCACCCACTTCCGAAGCGACAGCAAAAAGCGGGATTAACAGAAATAAAGAAAAAAGAGAGGATAACTTTTTCATTGGCCAAAAGGATTTGGGGGTTATTACTAATAGCAAAGCTACGAATTTATTCCGAAATAGATACATGTTTTTAAGATAATTAAGGGTAAAGAATGAAGAATGAAGGATTCATCCGTACTGCATCCGCACACTGCACAACAAATTCTTCATCCTTCATTCTTCATTCTTCATTAATATTCCGTATCTTTGTACCCTATAAAGCAGTTGGTCGGTCTGTCGCTTGCGCCTCGTGCGTATGAGGAAAGTCCGGGCAACACAGAGCGTCCCACTTCCTAACAGAAAAGCTGTCCGTGAGGGTAGAGTAACGTAGAAGAAAATAACCGCCGTCGCCCTTGGGCTACGGTAAGGGTGAGAAGGTGGGGTAAGAGCCTACCAGTCTTGTGGCGACACAAGGGCTGTGCGTCTTGGGAGTTGTAAGGTCATGTAAACCGACGTTATGAGAGTTGCTCGCTCCATGTCGGAGGGTAGACCGCTAAAGCTTGTATGGTGACATGCGGCTCAGATAAATGACAGACACTTCTTTAATGGAGAATGGATAATGAAGAATGGATAATTCCTAATTAGGCTTTTTCAGAAACAGAAGAACAGAACCCGGCTTACAGACTGACTGCTTTTTTATTGACAATGGATAATCGAGATAATAGCATGAACAAGCGTATTGCTGCCCTTTGGAAATTCCTCACCTACGACATCTGGCGTATTACGGAAGATGAAGTCACGCGAACGACCTTTTCCGTATACAATATCATCAAGACGATTTATCTTTGCATCAACCGCTTCACCAAAGACCGGATAGTAAACAAAGCCTCGGCGCTGACTTACAGTACGTTGCTTGCCATCGTGCCTATTCTTGCCATTTTGTTTGCCATAGCCCGCGGTTTCGGATTCGATAATCTGATGGAAAGCCAGATTGTCAACGGTTTCGGCGGTCCTACGGAAACCACGGAAGTCATCCTGCAATTCGTGAATTCGTATTTGTCTCAGACCAAGAGTGGAATATTCATCGGAGTGGGTCTGATTATGTTGCTGTGGACAGTCCTGAATCTAATCAACAATATGGAAATCACCTTCAACCGCATCTGGCAGGTGAAAAAGGCGCGCAGCATGTACCGCAAAATAACGGATTACTTCTCTATGCTTCTGCTGATGCCCATTCTGCTGGTGGTGTCCGGTGGTCTTTCCATCTTCATGAGTACGATGGTGAAGAACCTCGAAGACTTTACCCTGCTGGCTCCCGTCGGCAAGTTTATGGTGCGCCTCATCCCCTTCGTGCTGACCTGGTTCATGTTTACAGCACTGTACGTCTTTATGCCGAATACAAAGGTCAAGCTGAAACACGCACTCATATCCGGTATTCTGGCAGGTACGGCACACCAGGCATTCCAATTCCTTTACATCAGCAGCCAGTTGTGGGTTTCCCGTTACAATGCCATCTATGGTAGTTTTGCCGCCCTTCCGATGTTTCTGCTATGGTTGCAGGTATCCTGGACCATCTGCCTATTCGGTGCCGAACTGACCTACGCCGGACAGAATATCCGGAACTTCAGCTTCGACAAGGATGCGCGCAATATCAGCCGGCGCTACCGCGATTTTATCTCCATCCTGATAATGTCTCTCATAGCCAAGCGCTTTGAACAAGACGCCCAGCCCTATACAGCCGAAGAGATATCCGAAGAGTGCAGATTCCCATCCGGCTGACACACGAAACCCTTTATGAATTGCAGGAAATCAACCTCCTACATGAAGTGGTGACCGATGAAAAGAGTGAAGACATCGCTTACCAGCTTCCATGGATATCAACAAAATGAATGTGGCCCTCCTACTGGACAAACTGGACACGCACGGCTCAGAAGATTTCAAAATTGATAAGGAAAATGAATTCAACAACCAATGGGGAGCATTGCTGAAGGCACGGGAGGAATACTACAAGAATGCAAGCAAGGTGCTGCTAAAGGATTTGTAAGCACGCGGAAGTCTTTCCAGAAACTCCGTATCTGCTTTCTTTTTGATTATTTTTTAGACGCGGATGACGCGGATGGGAATATTAAAAAAATCCGCGTCATCTGCGTCATCTGTGTCTAAAAAGTAAATCACCGATATTTCTCAGGCTCCACGGCACGAGTCATATCATAGGCACGGTCACTCTGACGGGATGCCACTAATTGCAGGAAATCGTCCATAGTGCCGTTACCTTATTTATATTGTATCATGCGGCTGATGTACTTACCAATGATATCGAACTCCAGATTCACCACACTGCCCACTTTGAAAGCATGGAAATTGGTATGCTCAAAGGTGTAAGGAATAATGGCCACCTGGAAAGTATCGTCGGTGGGATTGCACACGGTCAGGCTGACACCATTGACCGTTACCGAGCCTTTGTCTACCGTGATGTAGCCGCGCTTTGCCATCTCCTTGTCAAAAGCATACCGGAAAGTAAGTAATAGCTTCCTTCCGCATCCTTTATATCGATGCAAGTGGCAGTCTGGTCCACATGTCCTTGAACGATATGGCCATCCAGCCGGCCGTTCATCATCATACTACGCTCCACATTCACTTCATCTCCCACCTGCAACAAGCCAAGATTGGAACGGTCCAGCGTTTCCTTCATGGCCGTCACGGTATAGGTATCATCTGTCAGACTGATACTGTAAGGCAAACACCGTTGTGAGACACACTTTGGTCTATTTTTAATTCACTGACGAATGAACACTTGAAAGTAAAATGTACATTCTCCTGGTCTTTGACCATCGCCACCAATGTGGCACATTCTTCTACTATTCCGGAAAACATGGTTCTATATACTTTTAGGTTATACGCGATTTATTATTAATATGCGCAAAGATACAAAAAGCCCTTCGTATAGGTACAAAAAAAAGGAAGCTTTTCACAAAGCCTCCTTTTTCAGTTTTCAATAGGTATTAGTTTTTTTTTAAGGTAAAAAGATTGTTTTCAGGATAACGATGCAAATATAGGCGCTTTTCGTGATACTAACCAAATTAAAAAACATGTCTTATAACATCTTTTTGAGAAATCATTTAAGTTTATTATCATTTCAAAGCATTTTTCTACACCTGCAATCGTTTTCAATGGACAAATATAAGGCTATTTTCCATGAAACACTGAAATTATCCTAAAATTTTGTTTATTTCTTATCATTTAAGTAGTGTTCATCTGTCCGCCCGCTATGTTTTAACACTTTTGCGTCGATAAAGAACACTATTTCTTCGGCAATATTCGTGATATGGTCACCGGAACGCTCCAACTTGCGGAACACGCTCACCAGGTTCAGACAAGAAAGTGCACTCTCCGGATGCCGGCTGATGTAGTCGGCAAGGATGGCAGTGGCATCAGCATTGATTTCGTCCAGCATATTGTCCTTGGCAAACACAGCGGTAGCCAATTCCTGGCTCTCCTCCTGAAGTGCCTGCTTGGCAAGCTCGAGCATGGAGAGCACCTGGGCTATCATCTCTTCGAGACGGAGTTGCTTGACCAGCTCAGTATCCAATGCCGGTTCATGGCAGTTGAGGGCAAAGCGGGCGATGCCTTCTGCAAAGTCTCCCAGACGCTCCAGGTTCGTATTGATTTTGAGCATGGCAAGCACAAAGCGCAGGTCGATGGCAACGGGGTTGTAAAGGGCAATGATATCCTCCACGTCGCTGTCTATTTTCAGTTCGAAAGCATTGACGCGACGTTCGCGCACCAATACCTGCTGGGCCAGTTCCCGGTCCAGCGTAAGCACGGCGTCACCTGCACGGTCGAGCTGATTATATACCAGGGTCCACATTTCGTCTATTTCCTTTTTCAGCAAGACGAGTTCAGATTCGATAAACTTCACCATAATGTTTCTATTTTAAGATTACTTTTGTACAACTTATTTTTGCTTGTATGGAACAATCCGCTACCCGAAACGTCCCGTGATGTAGTTCTGCGTCTCCACCTTATCGGGATTCGTAAATATCTTCCGGGTATCTCCAAACTCCACCATCTGCCCATATAGAAGAAAGCCGTATTATCACTGACACGCGCTGCCTGCTGCATGTTGTGGGTGACGATGACGATGGTGTACTGCTTCTTCAACTCGTGGATAAGCTCTTCCACCTTGGCAGTGGAGATGGGGTCGAGGGCGGATGCCGGCTCATCCATCAGCAGGACTGAAGGAGACACCGCCATGGCACGGGCTATGCAGAGACGTTGCTGCTGACCGCCGGAGAGGGCGTAGGCGGAGACTTTCAGCTTGTCCTTCACCTCGTCCCAAAGAGCGGCGCCTTTCAGGGTTTCTTCCACCCGCTGACGGATGAAGGCGTTATCGGTGATGCCATTCACACGGAGTCCGTAGGCAACGTTCTCGAAGATGCTTTTTGGGAAAGGATTGGGGCGCTGGAACACCATGCCCACGTTCTTGCGGAGTTCATCCACTTGCACTCCTTTTCCATAGATGTCTTGTCCGTCAATGCGTATCTCGCCGGTCAGACGGGTGTCGGGAATCAAATCGTTCATGCGGTTCAGCAGGCGCAGGAAGGTAGACTTTCCACAGCCCGAGGGGCCGATGAAGGCTATCACAGACTTCTCCTCAATGTCCATGCTGATGCCTTTCAGGGCATGGAAATCGCCATACCAGAAATTCACGTCACGGGTTTCTATCTTGTTCTTCATACCTATTGTATATGTTTTCAATTCGTCTTAATCTTCTTCTCAAAGTATTTCCGCAGGGCGTTTGCCAGCAGGTTCACCAGGAGGATAATGAGTATCAGCACTAGTGCCGTGCCGTAGGCGATGGGAAGCTGCGCTTCCATATCCGTACCGCTGGTAGAGATGACATAGAGGTGATAAGGAAGCGCCATGCACTGGTCGAAGATACTTGTAGCAGCTGTGGCAGGAAGTAGGCGGCACAGGTGAAAAGGATGGGTGCCGTCTCGCCCGAAACACGCCCCAGCGCCAGAATCAGTCCAGTAATGATATTGGGCATCCCCATCGGCAGGATGACATGCCAGATGGTCTGAAGCTTGGTAGCTCCCAACGCGCGGCTTCCCTCACGCATGCTGTCGGGGATGGCTTTCAGCGCTTCTTCCGTGGTGCGGATAACCAAAGGCAGACTTAGCAGACCCAGCGTCAACGAACCTGCCAGGATGCTGTCTCCAAAATCCATATAGTTGACAAACAGCGCCATGCCAAACAGACCGAACACGATGGAAGGGATGCCGCTCAGATTATTCGTCATCATCCGTATGAAGCGTACCACCCAGCCTTTCGGCACATACTCATTCATATAAATACCGCTCATCACTCCCACCGGAAAGGCAAATAAAGCACTGCCCGCCATCAAGCAGAACGTACCTACAATGGCAGGAAGGATTCCGCGGCAGTCATACCGTTGGTAGGAGCCGTAGTGAGGAACTCCCAATCGATGACTCCTATACCTTTATATATAATGAAGCCGAGGATTGCAAAAAGAATCCCCACCACACTTAGGCTCAACAGACGGAACAAGCCGAATGCCACGTTTTGCGAAAGATGCTTTCTATTGACCATATCTACCTTCTTTTATTTTCGTCTTGGCGAAACTGCTTCCACCGTGAAGTTTATCAATAAACTGATGAAGAACAGCACGACACCCAGCAGGAACAATGCTTCGTAGTGAGCTCCGCCGGCAGGCGCTTCGCCTAGTTCGGCGGCAATCGTTGCCGGAATGGTGCGCAGCGGTTCCAGGATGGTATGGGGAATGACGGCGGCGTTGCCCGTCACCATCAGCACAGCCATCGTCTCGCCCACCGCACGGCCGATGCCCAACACCACTCCGGAGGTGATGCCCGAAATGGAGTAAGGAATCACCACCTTATATATAGTCTGCCATTGCGATGCTCCCAGTGCCAAGCTGCTTCGCGCATGGCGCGGGGACAATTCCTCATCGCGTCTTCTGTCACCGTTATGATGGTGGGCAACGCCATAATGGCAAGCACAATACTGCCCGCCAGCCCGCTCTCGCCTACCGGCAAGTTGAACACCTGCTGCAAAAACGGCACAATGACAATTAAGCCGAAAAAGCCGTAGACCACCGACGGTATGCCACTCAGCAACTCAATGATGGGCTTCAGCAGATTCCTTACCCGGGAATTGGCTACCTCCGACATATAGATTGCCACCGACAGACCAAACGGCAATGCAAAGAGGATGGCAAACAGACTGACCCACAGCGTCCCCGTAATGAGCGGCAAAAAGCCGAACTGCGCAGCAGGTGTTGCCGTGGGAAACCATTCGGCACCGGCAAAGACGTCCTTCACCGAAATGGTGTTGTCTTTCAGCAGATGCACCGAGTCTGGACGGACGATGAACTGCTGCGGTACAAAGGCTATAATGCCAGGCGTACGCTCCACCAGCTCCGTAATGCAGGCACCTGCATTTTCGTAGGAAGCGCCCAACTGCTCTTCCGTATAATACAGTGTGATGTCCTCCAAACGGAAAAGGCGGATAGGAAGGTCCTCCCCTCCCACTTCGTTCCAGTTTGTCAGCTCTTCATCAAAAACATTCTTTATCTGTGCCGGAGTCAGTTCGCCCACCCGGTTCTCCTTATTCAAGGCCAATACATACCCTTCTTCTATCACCTTGCTGCTGAACAAGCCCAGCGCTTCGGAAAAGAGGAACACGACGATAAGTACGATGGTAAGACTCGTCACAAAGCCGCTACAAGCCAGTATACCTTCTACAATCTTCTCAAAAATCTTTTTCATGTTGCCTATTGATTTCTGTATGCAAAGGAACGGGCCGGATGTTAAGGCAGTGTGACTAACGTTTGAAAGAAATGTTTCAAAGGTGTTACAAAACTATTACAACGACTCAAAGCACATTCCATGTAACACATTTGTAATATCCATTACCTTAATTTGCATCATGTGTTTACCCTATTTGCACCATGTGTTTTATGAAGACAAGAAAATTACTCCTACTCCTCGCCCTGGCAGCTGCCACCACTGGCATGCAGGCGCAACGCATCAAAGGCAGCGACACCGTGCTCCCCATAGCGCAGCAGACCGCCGAACGCTTTATGACCCTGAACCCCTCTGCCCGTGTCACCGTGACCGGCGGTGGAATCGGTGTCGGTATTTCAGCCCTGCTGGACCAGACCACGGACATCGCCATGGCTTCCCGCGCCATCAAGTTCAGCGAAAAGATGAAAGTCAAAGCTGCCGGAGAAGACTTGGCAGAAGTACCCATCGCCTACGACGCCCTTGCCGTAGTGGTTCACCCCTCCAACCCGGTGAAACAACTGACCCGCCAACAACTGGAAGATATCTTCCGGGGCAAAGTCACCAACTGGCAGCAAGTGGGCGGAGACGACCGCAAAATCGTAGTCTACTCCCGCGAGACTTCCTCCGGTACCTACGAGTCTTCAAGGAAAGCGTACTGAAAAACAAGAACTACATGAGCAGCAGTCTCTCCATGCCTGCACGGGAGCCATTATCCAATCCGTCAGCCAAACTCGCGGAGCCATCGGATATGTGGGTCTAGCCTATGTATCACCGCGTATCAAGACACTCGCCGTTTCATACGACGGGCAGCATTATGCCGCTCCCACGCTGGAGAATGCCATCAATAAGACTTATCCGATAGTACGCCCGCTATACTATTATTATAACCGAAAAAACGCCTCGGTCGTAGCCCCTCTGCTCGATTTCATCTTGTCTGCCGCAGGACAGAAAATCATCAAAGAGAGCGGATATATCCCGGTACATAAAGAATAAATCTTCATTCTTCATTCTTCATTCTTCATTTTTTTACCCTATCTTTGTCCCCACGATACGAAAATAGTAACATTATGGCAGAAATAAAGAGCGAAGAAACAAGCGAAAAAAAGAGCTTGAACTTCATTGAGCAAATAGTAGAAAACGATTTGAAAGAGGGTAAAAACGGGGGAAAAGTACAGACACGCTTCCCGCCCGAACCAAACGGTTACCTCCACATCGGACACGCCAAGGCCATCTGCCTTGATTTCGGTATTGCCGCCGCACACGGCGGTGTCTGCAACCTGCGTTTCGATGACACCAATCCCACCAAAGAAGATGTGGAATATGTAGAAGCCATCAAGGAAGACATCCAGTGGCTGGGCTACAAATGGGGTAACGAATATTACGCTTCCGACTATTTCCAGCAATTGTGGGACTTCGCTATCCGCCTCATCAAAGAGGGCAAGGCATACATCGACGAACAGACTTCCGAGCAGATTGCCGCCCAGAAAGGAACTCCCACCCAGCCCGGTGTGGAAAGTCCCTAACCGCAACCGTCCTATCGAAGAAACACTGGACTTGTTCCAGAAAATGAACAGCGGCGAGATTGAGGAAGGTGCCATGGTGCTCCGCGCCAAGATAGACATGGCAAGCCCCAACATGCACTTCCGCGACCCTATCATCTACCGTGTAGTGAAGCATCCGCACCATCGCACGGGCACCACTTGGAAGGCTTATCCGATGTACGACTTCGCCCACGGGCAAAGCGACTTCTTCGAAGGCGTGACACACTCGCTCTGCACACTGGAGTTTGTGCCCCACCGTCCGCTCTACGACCTCTTCGTGGACTGGGTGAAGGAAGGCAAAGACCTCGACGATAACCGCCCCCATCAGTATGAGTTCAACAAACTGAACCTCAGCTATACGCTGATGAGCAAGCGCAACCTGCTGACTCTAGTCAAGGAAGGCTTGGTAAACGGTTGGGACGACCCCCGTATGCCGACTATCTGCGGTTTCCGCCGTAGGGGATACTCTCCGGAGTCCATTCATAAGTTCATCGACAAAATAGGATATACAACCTACGATGCGCTCAATGAATTCGCCCTGCTGGAAAGCGCCGTGCGCGAGGACTTGAACGACCGCGCCACCCGCGTATCTGCCGTACTGAATCCGGTGAAGCTTATCATCACTAACTATCCCGAAGGGCAAGTGGAAGAGATGGAAGCCGTCAACAACCCCGAGCATCCCGAAGAAGGCAACCACGTCATCGAATTCAGCCGCGAACTCTGGATGGAGCGCGACGACTTCATGGAAGATGCCCCAAAGAAATACTTCCGCATGACACCGGGACAAGAGGTACGTCTGAAGAACGCGTACATCGTGAAGTGTACCGGCTGCAAGAAGAACGACGCCGGTGAAATCACCGAAGTATATTGCGAATATGACCCTGATACCAAGAGCGGTCTGCCCGGAGCCAACCGTAAGGTGAAAGGCACCATCCATTGGGTAAGTTGTGCCACTGCCTCGAAGCAGAAGTACGTCTCTACGACCGTCTGTGGAAAGTGGAGAACCCGCGCGATGAGCTTGCCGCCATCCGCGAAGCGAAGAACTGCGACGCACTGACAGCCATGAAAGAAATGATCAACCCCGACTCCCTGAATGTGCTGCCCTGCTGCTACATCGAGAAGTACGCTGCCGGCATGCAGCCCCTCTCCTACCTGCAGTTCCAACGTATCGGTTATTTTAATGTTGACAAAGATTCTACGCCAGAAAAAATGGTATTCAACCGTACTGTAGGTCTGAAAGACGTTTGGGGTAAAATCAATAAATAAGAATATGAGTAAAAAAAACCTGCTGTCCGGAAGAGACAAAGAACTGCAAGAAATGGCAGAACAATATGAAGCTGCCAAAGCAGAGAACAGAACCATCTATCTGGACGCAGACGACTTAGCCGACCTCGCAGACTGGTATGCCGTGCATCATAAATATGCCATGGCTACCGAGGTCGTAGAGTATGGCTTGGGAATACATCCGGATAATACGGCTCTGTTGGTGGAACAGGCATACTTGTTCCTCGACACCCAGCATAAAGAGCAAGCCAAAGATATATTGGAACGGATTGCCGAAGAATCTTCCGAAGTGAAAGTGCTGAAAGCCAACCTACTGTTGGGCGAAGGCAAAGAAGAAGAAGCAGAAGCGATACTCGACAGCATAGACGATAAGGACGACCTGGCCAATATCGTTGATGTATCCTATATGTACATCGACATGGGATTCCCGGAAAAAGCATTGACATGGCTGACGCGCGGACTCGAAAAATATGCCGAAGAAGAAGCCTACCTTGCCGTCACCGGCGATTGTTACTATGCCCAGGGACTGTTTGAAAAAGCCACCTTCTTCTTCAATAAGCTGATTGACAAGAATCCGTATTCGGCTCCTTACTGGTTTGGACTGGCCCGTTGCTACTTTGACCAGCAGATGTTCGACAAAGCAATCGAAGCATGCGACTATGCACGGTGGCCGATGACGAGTTTGCCGATGCCTACCTGATGAAAGGACATTCCTTCTTCCAATTGGGAAATGAGGAAAGTGCCATGGAGAACTACCTGCAAGCCGAAAAGTTCCATCTCGTCTCCCACGGTTTCATCAACACCTTCATCGGCCTGAACAAAACCTCCAAAGGAGAGTGGAAAGAAGGATACGACTATCTGGAAAAAGCCATAACGGCCGAAGACAGCCATGACTTCGCCTTGCCTTCTCTTTATGCCAATGCAGCCCTATGCCTGCACAAGATGGGAAAGAAACGCAAAGCACACCAGTATTGTAAAAAAGCATACGACCTGGCACCCGAAGAGATAGACCCGTATCTGATTGAGGGGCGCATCTACATGGAAGAAGGTGAGTATGAGAAAGGTGTGAAGAGATGGGCCAAAGCCTTAGAGTATGCCCCCTATGCGGATACCTGGCACGAAATAGGCATGTGTAGCATGGAAATAGGACAACTGAGCTATGCCAAGCTGGCCTTTGAACATGTCAAAGAGATGGAGCCGGACTTTGAAGGTATCAACGAAAGGCTGACCTCTCTGTATATGCTGCTCAAAGACAAAGAGAACTTCATGAAGTACAACCAGCTGTGCGAACATCCGTTCAGGCTGGAAGAGTTGGATAGATTACAGCAGATACTACAAGAAGATAATCAGGAAGAGCTGGCTCTAGTGATGAAGAATATTTTCAATGCATTACAATAACAGTAATTATATACCACTAATCTAGCAAATGGAATCAGTAGCCTTTATCCAATGGTGTCTCGACCACCTCAATTACTGGACCATCACTTTATTGATGGCCATTGAAAGTTCGTTTATTCCCTTCCCCTCGGAAGTTGTAGTCCCTCCTGCCGCTTGGAAAGCCGCCAACAATGACAACATGAATATATATCTGGTGGTATTGTTTGCAACCATAGGGCAAATATCGGAGCATTGATAAACTACTATCTGGCAAAATGGCTGGGACGCCCATCATTTACAAGTTTGCCAACAGCCGTTTCGGGCACATGTGCCTCATCGACGAAGCCAAAGTGCAACATGCGGAGGAATACTTCGATAAGCATGGAGCCGTATCAACCTTTGTCGGCCGCCTGATACCTGCTGTTCGCCAGTTGATATCCATCCCTGCCGGTCTGGCACGCATGAAGCTGGGAACTTTCTTGCTGTACACCACCTTGGGTGCAGGCCTTTGGAATTCCATCCTGGCTTTTATCGGCTATTACTTGTCCACAGTACCCGGCATCGAGAACGAGGAACAGCTGCTTGCCAAAGTAACGGAATACAGCCATGAGATAGGTTATGTATTTATCGGCATCGGTGTACTCATCGTGGCATTCTTCATCTATAAAGGAATGAAGAAGAAATAAAAAAGAAAACGGCATGATAATAAAAAAGCGGTGGACAGCATGATAAATTCTGTCCACCGCTTTTTATTGCTTATCCCAAATCCAAACTTTCTACTTTACAGCTGCAATAGCTTTATCATAGTCAGGTTCTTGCGTAATTTCAGGTACCAATTCCGTATAGGCAATCTTACCATCTTTGCCGATAACCACTACCGAACGCGCCAATAGACCTGCAAGCGGTCCGTCGGCCATGCGTACCCCGTAGTTTTCATCAAAATCGGAAAAACGGAAATCAGACAAAGGAATCACATTCTCAATACCCTCCGTTGTACAGAAACGTGCATGTGCAAAAGGCAAATCCTTGGAGATTGCCAACACTACCGTATCGGGCAGGCCGGCAGCCAATTTGTTGAACTTACGTACAGAAGTAGCGCACACACCAGTGTCAAGGCTGGGGAAAATATTCAAAATAACATTCTTCCCGTTCAGTTCCTTCAAAGAGAATGAAGACAAATCTGTTTTTACCAATTCGAAATCGGGGGCAACAGAGCCCACCTTTATAAATTCACCGATAACCTTTACCGGTTGTCCTTTAAATTTTGTTGTAGCCATAGTTTTATCAAATTATATGTATACATAACAAATTACATACAGAAAAAGTTCACCCGAAACTTTTTTCCGGATAAACTGTTATTCTACGGACGAATTAATGATAATCACTTAAAAAATTAAATTCACATGAAAACTATTTTTGACGAACTTCAGCAGGAAGTAAAGAATTGGTGGATTTCACTCATTCTTGGTATTCTTTATGTAATAGTGGCTATAAGCCTGATGTTCTCCCTCTCAGCGGGTATGCGGTATTGAGCATTCTGTTCAGCGTCTCCATGTTGTTCAGCGGTCTGCTGGAAATATCCTTTGCAGTAAGTAACCGTAGAAGGGTATCCAGTTGGGGATGGTATCTGGCTGGAGGCATCATTGACATGATTCTGGGATTCTACCTGATAGCCTACCGATGCTCAGCATGGAAGTCATTCCATTCATCATCGCCTTCTGGCTGATGTTCCGCGGCTTCTCATCCGTAGGCTATGCCATGGACCTCAAAAGATACGGAACAAGAGACTGGGATGGTATGTTGCTTTCGGTATTCTTGCCGTCATCTGCTCGCTCATCATCTTGTGGCAACCGGCAGTAGGCGCCCTTTACGCCGTGTACATGATTTCGTTTGCATTCCTGATTATAGGCTTCTTCCGTATCATGCTGTCATTCGAGCTGAAAAACCTGCACAAGCGCGGGAAAGAGTGGAAGGAAAAGAAAGAAGTATCAGCCGAATAAGTAGCCCACACGAAGCGTGTCAAAAGGAATCCCAACCTTTGACACCTTCGTTTAGCCGAATTGCTCAATAACGTCTCAGAAAACGGAACATCGTAGTCCGTGACACTCCCATCTGCCGGGCAAGTTCGGCACACGACTCTCCTCTTTGGTGCTCCCTTACAAGTTTCCTCTTGTTCGCATAGAGTATCTTCATTTTGGGTGTGTCCCCTTTCTTCCTGCCCAGATGTTTTCCTTCTTCCTCCGTCGTTCCAAGGCTTCTTTGGTACGCATGGAATCAGATTACGCTCTATCTCGGCCATCAGTCCAAAAGCAAAACCCAGCACTTTGCTGTTGATGTCATTCTGGAACACATACCCCTCTTTGGTACTGTACAGCACCACTCCCCTTTTGATGCAGGAGTTAAGAATGGTCATTATCTCCAGCAGTGTCCGGCTAAGCCGCGAAATCTCCGTTATAATCAAGGAGTCTCCCGGTTTCATCCGGTCCAACAAGCCCGCCAGTTTACGCTCTTTGCTACTCACTTTTCCGCTGACCGTCTCCATGTACCATCTGTCGATGCTCAACCCGTTCTTCTCCGCAAAGCTATAATTTCTTCGCGCTGATTCTCTAAAAACTGTTTTTCTGTACTTACTCTTAAATAAGCTACTACTGCCATAATTGATAAACGTTTATTGGTTATTATTCACCACCAAAGAACGGTTATTCAAGTAAGAGTGGCAACACACAACTATGACTCTCTATCACAGAGGATCACATTATGGACATCCCCCAAAGCCAGGGAAGACTTCTCGGTAACCATCTTAAATATGCCTATAAACAAAGAAAACAGCCCCACTGAAGCTGTTTTCTGAAATTAGTTCATAAAAATTGATACTATGTAGTTTCATAGTATACTCTCCTTCATTTCATTCACTATGTATCTCACATCCTCATCCGTCACATAAGGACCACTCGGCAAACAAAGACCACGTTTGAACAAGCCCTCACTGACACCATTCACATAGGCAGGATTAGCCGAATAAACCGGCTGAAGATGCATGGGCTTCCATAAGGGACGGCTCTCGATACCGGCTTTATCCAAGCAAACACGCATGGCCTCTACATTACGGTTAGGCTCACAAGAAGTATGGGCACTCACTGACTCATGCGTAACACCGGCGGCACCACCTACGGCGCCTTTCACTGTCTCACGGTAGGCATCCTCCTCACCTCTCACATGCAGATTCCCGTCAAGCAGTACCGTGTTCAGCCAATAGTTGCTGTCGTAGCGTCCGGAAGGATTCTCATGAAGCGTGATTCCCTCCACATCAGCCAACAGCTCACGATACAGACCGCACAGATACTTATGGTGCGCTATGTGCTCATCCACTACCGTCATCTGGCCGCGACCGATACCTGCACAAATATTACTCATCCTATAATTATAGCCTATACGTTCATGCTGGTAGTAGGGATAGGACTCACGGGCCTGGGTAGCATAGAACATAATCTCTTTCTTAGACTCCTCATCAGGCAAATCAAAGCACCGCCACCGCTGGTGGTTATCATCTTGTTGCCATTGAAGGAAAGCACGCCGTATTTGCCAAAAGTTCCGAGACTTGCCCGTCAAACTTACTTCCAAAGCCTTCGGCGGCATCCTCTATGACCGGAATATCATATTTATCTGCCACCGACATGATTTGGTCTATCTTGTAGGGCATCCCATACAAAGCCACCGGAACAATCGCTTTGGGCTTTCGGCCGGTCTTGTCGATACGGTCCTGATAGCCTGCTCCAGAAGAACCGGTCCATGTTCCAGGTATCAGCCTCAGAATCCACGAATACCGGAGTAGCACCGAGGTAGGTCACCGGATGGGAAGAGGCACAAAAGGTAAAGCTCTGTACTATCACTTCGTCGCCCTTCCCCACTCCACAAGCCAGCAGAGCCAAATGCACAGCGGCAGTACCTGCACTTAAGGCCACTACCTTCTTGCCCTGACCCACGAAGCGTTCCAAATCCATCGCTCGAAGGCATTCACATTCGGGCCGAGAGGAACAACCA
>ENA-OQDW01000395-OQDW01000395.1-human-gut-metagenome-genome-assembly--contig:-NODE-395-length-18607-cov-1.605249_pt1 | contig 18607 bp, 22 predicted proteins | sample MGYA00242784_ERZ504613 | MGnify/ENA primary metagenome ERZ504613 (study PRJEB26092, sample SAMD00036330) | human gut metagenome | host: Homo sapiens | study: EMG produced TPA metagenomics assembly of... | reverse complement strand
GGTCGTTTCACGGATCCAGGACAGCAGCAGAGGACCGGCAATACCAGCCATGCCCCAGGCAGTCAGGATCTTGCCGTGGATGGCGCTGAGTTCTTTCGTGCCGAACAGATCGCTGAGGAAGGCGGGCATACAGGAGAAGCCGCCGCCGTAGCAGGAAATGATGACAAAGACAATCAGCTGGAAGATGAAGGCACTGCTTGTTTCTGCAAGTGCGTAGAAGGCAAAGATCTGGATCAGGAAGAAGACTACATAAACTGTACTGCGCCCGAGATAGTCGGAAATAGTAGACCAGAAAATGCGTCCCAGACCGTTGATCAGACCGATGATACCGACCATGGAGCGGCAGCCATCGGTGTCATTTTTACTACTTCCCTGTGCCATCGGTGAAGCTACTGCTAAAAGTCCGATACCGCAGGTAATATTGGTGAAAAAAATCCACCACAGTGCGTAAAATTGCCAGGTTTTGCGTGCTTCTTTGGCTGTGACTGAGTATCCGGGAGGATACTTTTGACGTTAATGCCGGACGGCCCGCCGTTGCTTGCTTTAGGGTGGTTCAAGATATAAGGCGGAGGCGGCCATTGATAACCATGTACACGCAGCCGAGAATGATAAAGTTCTGTACCAGTCCGTATTTGGCAACCAGGATCTGCATCAGCGGACCTGCGATCAGGCTGGCAAAACCGAAACCCATGATAGCAAGACCGGTGGCAAAGCCGCGGTTGTTGGGAAACCATTTGACCAGCGTCGAAACAGGGTGATATAACCGGTCCCAAGACCGATACCGCCGATAACGCCGTAAAAAAGATATAAGAGCGGCAGACTGTTGAGATGCAGTGCCAGCGCTGTACCGAACATACCCAGACCAAAGAAGCAGGTCGAGGTGAGACCGCTTTTACGCGGGCCGTATTTTTCAACGTAATCGCCCAAAAATCCCGCTGACAGTCCGAGAAATAAAATTGCGATCGAAAAAGTCCAGGTCGTTTCTTTCAGGGTAAAACCCATAGCCTGCATAATAGGCTTTGTCAGTAGCTCCAGGCGTAAACACTGCCGATGCAGATATGGATGCCGATAGCCGACAGAGCAATGAGCCATCTGTTTTTCATAGGTAAACATCTCCTTTTCACACTAGAAAAAATCCGAGAGGGCCAAAGCCGGAAAATAAAAAAACCATCCGGGATCAGTTCTCTCTGCCCAGACGGTCGGCTGTTTCTATGGCATCGCAGTACACGTGTTGATTCCACTTTATCCGTCAGTCCTGCGAGGTCTATTTGATTTATGTTCTCATTATAGCAAGAATTACGATAATGTCAAGCAAGGAAAAATAAAAAAACAGCAGTATAAAAACAGAACCTGCCCAGCTTGTTTACTCTTACCCTTAAATAACGTATAATAAAAATTAATATAAAGATGTAGTTTATTTTATAAAAATGCGGGAGGGAATACCATGTATTTAGCTGATGAACACAAGATTTGGGTCTGTAAAGGCGAGGATAAGATCTGCATGCTGCCGAAAATGGCAAACCGTCACGGTCTGATCGCCGGGGCAACGGGTACGGGCAAGACCGTTACTTTAAAGGTGCTGGCAGAATCCTTCAGCGAGATGGGCGTGCCGGTATTCCTGGCCGATATCAAAGGCGACGTTTCCGGTATGTGCAAGGCTGGTGAAAGCAGTGAAGGGTTTCAGAAACGTCTGCATAAATTAGGCATAGAAAATTTTGAGTTCAAAGGCTTTCCTGTACGTTTTTTTGATGTTTTCGGTAAAAAAGGGCATCCTGTCCGGACGACTATTTCCGAGATGGGGCCGGATCTGCTGAGTCGGCTTTTGGAATTGAATACCACGCAGAGCGGTATTATGACGATCATTTTTAAGATTGCCGATGATCAGGGACTGCTGCTGCTGGATCTTAAGGATCTGCGTTCGATGGTGCAGTACGTCGGTGATAATGCGGCTCAGTTCAAAACTGCCTATGGCAATGTGTCGGCTCAGAGTGTCGGCGCGATCCAGCGGCTCTGCTGCGCTTGGAAGAACAGGGCGGAGATGTGTTTTTCGGCGAGCCGGCACTGGACATCAGGGACTGGCTGGCAGTGGCAGATGACGGACGCGGTTATATCAATCTTCTGCATTGCGTAGAGCTGTTTCAGACTCCGCTGTTATATTCTACATTTTTATTATGGATGCTGTCGGAGTTGTATGACCTGCTGCCGGAAGCAGGCGATCCGGAAAAACCTAAAATCGTCTTTTTCTTTGATGAAGCGCATCTGATTTTCAAAGACGCGCCGAAATCTCTGCTCGATAAAGTTGAACAGATCGTGCGTTTGATCCGTTCCAAAGGCGTCGGCATTTATTTTATCACCCAGCAGCCTTCTGATATTCCTGATACTGTTTTGTCACAGCTGGGAAACAAGCTGCAGCATGCGCTGCGAGCTTACACACCTAAAGACCAGAAGGGGCTGAAGGCTGCGGCGCAGGCCTTTAGAGCCAATCCTGGTTTTGACGCGGCAAAGTGCTACCGGAGCTTGGCACCGGCGAAGTGCTGGTATCACTATTGGATGCTGACGGAGTGCCGACAATGGTGGAGCGTGCTTATGTCATGCCGCCGCGCAGCTATCTTGGCGTAGCTGACGACACGCTGCGCAACCAGCTGATAGCCTCCAGCCCGCTGTATAGTAAATATGCTGAAGCTGTAGACCGTGAGTCTGCTTATGAGATTTTGAGCGTCAAAGCCCAGCAGGATGCGGAAGCAGCAGCCAGGGCACAGGAAGAAGCGGCGCTGCAGAAAGAGCTGCGCAGCCGCAGCGCGGCTTCTAAAAAAGAACCGCCTACGGTCGCTGAAAAGCTGATCAGCAAAACGATGACGCGAATGGAAAATAAAGCTGTAGACACTATAGTACGCGGTATTTTTAATCAAATGAAAAAATGGTTTTAAAGGTGCTTGAAATGAAAAAGATTTTTGCAGCATTACTGGCTGTATTATTTATAACCGGTGCTGTGCTTGGCTGCGGCAAAACGCCTCAGACAGAGCTGAATCAGGCTAAACAGCAGGCTGCAGAGCAGGTGGCCAAAACCGCCAAAAGTGGACTGGCGCAGCTGCAGGGCAAGCAGGCGCAGTTCAAAGTCGAAGAAGGGCGCGCTTATACCGGTAAGGCTGAGGTAGCTTTGTATATCCATACCTTTCATAAATTGCCGGGAAATTTTATTACTAAACGTGAAGCCGAGCGCCTGGGCTGGAAGCATAAGGGAATGCTGAATGAAGTGGCGCCCGGTAAAAGTATAGGCGGCGACAGGTATGGCAACTACGAAGGATTACTGCCGCAGAAATCAGGACGCAGCTGGAAAGAATGCGATATTGATTACAAAACCGGTAACAGGAATGCTAAACGTCTGGTGTATTCTAATGACGGACTGATCTATTATACGGACGATCATTATAAAAGCTTTGAAAAATTGTATTAAGGAGGCGGCTGATGAAAACAGTAACTTTGGCACTGGCAGGATGCAGTCGATCAGGCAGCTGCATAAATATCTGCGTGCGGAGCTTGAGCTGCCGGATTATTACGGTGAAAATCTGGACGCATTGTATGATTGTTTGACGGAAGTCTGCGAGCCTGTTATACTAAAAATACCGCAGGCGGTAGCCGCAGGTTCAGAATTAGGTTGGTATGGCGCAAGATGCTTACAGTTGTACAGGATGCCGCCGCTGCAAATCCTAATCTTCAAGTAGAGCTTATTTAAAATATATGCAGTCTGCTCAAGCGGCAGGCTGCTTTTATTCTGTTTTACAGAGGGCGAAAAGAATGATTTTAAGTGTAGAGAAGCTGTCGCACAGCTATGGCGTCAGAACTTTGTTTAAAGATGTAACTTTTAATATTGAAATGGGCGATAAAATCGGTATTATCGGCGTCAACGGCACCGGTAAAAGCACGCTGCTGCGCGATATTGCACGCGGTGAAGCCGGTGACGGCGGCCGGATTACGGCAAATGGCAGCTGCGTGATCGAATATCTGCCGCAGAATCCTGATCATGATCCACAGGCAACGGTATTGGAACAGGTATTTCAGGGCGATTCGCCGCAGCTGGAATTACTGCGGCGTTATGAACGGGCGGCAGCGCTGGCGGCTGCTGATCCTGAGAACAGTGCGTTACAGAGCAGGCTGCTGGAACTGCAGCAGCAAATGGACAGCGCATATGCCTGGCAGCTGGAGAGCGAAGCTAAAGCGGTGCTTGATCAGCTGGGGATCAGTGATTTTAATCAGCCGATGGCGGAACTTTCCGGCGGGCAGCGCAAGCGTGTAGCACTGGCCGGAGTTTGGTGCGTCCTTCCGATCTTCTGATTTTGGACGAACCTACCAACATATGGATAATGAAACTGTGGCCTGGCTGGAACAGCTGCTTTTGAAGCGAAAAGGCGCTCTGCTGATGGTGACCCATGACCGGTATTTTTTTGACAGAGTGGTCAACCGGACATTGGAATTAGATGGCGGGCAATGCTATTTATATACAGGAAATTACAGCCTTTTTTTACAAAAGCGTGAAGAAAGACGCCAGTCGGAAGCTGCTGCTGCTCAGCGGCTGCGCAATGTTTACCGGCGTGAACTGGCCTGGATCAGCCGCGGTGCGGAAGCACGGCGGACAAAAAGCAGGGAACGCATCGAACGTTTTAACGAGCTGGAGCAGGAAGTGAAAAATATTTCTGCATCGGGAGAACTGGAAATGTCATCTGCCGGCAGCCGATTGGGGAAAACTGTGGTCGAGTGCGAGCATCTGGGACTTGACTACAACGGTGTGACCTATATCAAAGATTTCAGCTATATCCTGCTGCGTAATGACCGCGTGGGTATTGTTGGCCCTAACGGCAGCGGCAAAACGACGCTGATGGATATTCTGTCGGGAAAATTAGTGCCTGACCGTGGCAATGTTCAGATCGGACAGACGGTCAGGATCGGTTATTTTTCTCAGCACAGCGAATTTCCGGACAGCGAACAGCGCGTGCTGGAATATATCCGCGATGTGAGCGATCACATCGAAACAAACGATGGGACAAGGATTACTGCCGCACAGATGCTGGAACGGTTTTTATTTCCTTCCGAGCTGCAGTGGGTGCCGGTCAATAAACTGTCCGGCGGAGAAAAACGGCGGCTGTATCTGCTGCGGGTTCTGATGGGTGCTCCCAACGTCTTGCTTCTGGATGAGCCGACCAACGATCTTGACATCCCGACGCTGTCGGTGCTGGAGGATTATCTGGACAGTTTTAATGGAGCTGTCATCGCAGTTTCGCATGACCGTTACTTTTTAGACCGGTTTGCCGGCAAAATTTTTGCCTTTATGGGTAATGGTGAGATCAGGCAGTTTATCGGCGATTACAGCAAATATGAAGCAGCGGCGGCCGAAAGCAAAGCAATGCTTGCAGGCGGTGCTAAAACCGGTACCGGCAAGGAGCGTATAGAAGCCGTTAAAAGCCAGTCTAAACAAATCAAGATGACTTATAAGGAAAAACTGGAATTTGAGCAGATAGAAACAATGATCGCCGGTGTGGAAGCCGAGCTGAAAATGCTGACGCTGGAAGTCAATAGCGCCGGCAGTGATTTTGTGAAGCTGGGCGAGCTTACCGCGCAGCAGCAGGATGCCGAGCAGCGTTTGGAACAGCTTGTGGAACGCTGGACCTATCTTACGGAACTGGCGGAGGCGAGCGGTGTTTTCTGAGCTGCCTTAAAATAGAAAGGGATAAATATGTTAGTAGACGAAAATTTTAAACAACGCCTGCGGCGGCTTTTTTCAGTGATGATCCCGATTTTGATTACTCAGACGGCGATCATGGCTATGAATTTTTTTGATTCTTCAATGTCTGGTCATGCAGGTGCGGTCGATTTGGCGGGCACTTCGATCGGCGGTAATATCTGGATGCCGATTTTTGTTGGCACTAATGGAGTTTTATTAGGCGCGATGCCTATAGTTGCTCATCTGTTAGGCGCTGATAAGCGCGATAATATTGGTAAGGTCATTCGGCATACGATTTTTTTGGCGATAGCTTTTTCGGCAGTTATCATTTTAATGGGTGTTTTATTTTTAGATACCCTGCTGACACATCTGCATTTGGAACCGCAGGTGCATTATATTGCCAAGATGTATATGGCGGCGGTGGCCGTAGGTGTGATACCGTTTTTTATGTCAACCTGCTGCGCGCTCTGATAGATACTTTAGGACATACAGGTATCACAATGAAGATTTATTTGCTGGCGCTGCCGGTAAATGCCTTTTTAAACTACTGTTTTATTTTTGGAAAACTGGGAATGCCGCGTTTGGGCGGGGTTGGCGCCGGTGTGGCGACTGGTATTACCTACTGGCTGGAATTTGCTATTTTTGTCTGGATCGTGCATAAGCTGCCGGCTTTTGAGCATTTCCGGATTTTTAAAGACCGTTTCCATTTAGATATCAAACAGCTGCGTGAAAATCTCAGCATCGGTGTGCCGATTGGTCTGGCAATGTTTATGGAGGCCAGTATTTTTGGTGTAGTTGCACTGTTCATTGCCAAGTTCGGTACAGTCATCATTGCGGCGCATCAGGCAGCGTTGGGCTTTACTTCATTGCTTTATATGGTGCCGCTCAGTTTTTCAATGGCGCTGACGATTTTAGTTGGGGTCGAAGCAGGTGCCAAACGTTTTGAGGAAGCGCAGAAATTCAGTCGTATGGGCATTGCTCTCAATATTGGCCATCGCGATTTTTCTGGCGGTGCTGGTTTACACTAACAGACCTTATATAGCCATGCTCTACACTACTGACCCTGTCATTATTGAAAAAGTAGTCGGCTTTTTGTTTTATGCAATCTTTTTTCAGTTGTTTGATGCGACGGCAGCGCCGATCCAGGGAGTCCTGCGCGGGTATAAAGATGTTAAAGCAACCTTCTATTCCGGTTTTTTTGCCTATTGGGTGGTTTGTCTGCCCTTGGGCTGTTTCCTGGATTTTGTAATGGAGCATGGTCCTGCCGCATATTGGCAGAGCTGGATATAGGCTTGTTTTTCTCGGCGGTTTTCTTAACGCTGCGGATGTTCTGGCTGCAGAAAAAGCTGGCACGTGAACAAATATAAAAACCGCAATAAATAAAAACTCCGGCTGTTTAGAAGCCGGAGTTTTGTGTTTAAAGTGTACGCCTGTTTTAAAAAAATAAATAGCAAAATAACGCCGTAGAATACTTAGCCCCTTTGGGGCTAAATTTTTTTGCTTAAATAAATCCTGACCTCTTGTGTATTTGCAAAGTATACGAGGGGTATTTTTTTGCATTGCTGACGGCGCAGGCGGGCAGCAGGAGGACAGTGACCACGTGCAGAGCATTGCCCGCTGATGGTTGTTGTATAAGTGCCGGGGAGGGGCAAAACGGAAGTCTATGATAAATATCCGTTTGTATGTCTTGTGGGGGGGTACAGTACGTGCTATAATAATTATTATTACTCTGAGAAATAAAAACACCGTTTTAAGAAAAGAAAATCAAATGAAAACCAAAGAATCTATCTGAAAAGCAGTAAAATTTTACCTTAAAAATAATGAGAAAGGCGGAGGTAAACGATGTACGATGCAGATTGTCTGGAAAAAATCGGAGCCAATGTCAAGTTCCTGCGCACGATGCGCAAGCTGCGCCAGCAGGATGTAGCGCAAACGCTGGGCATCAGTCAGACCCATCTGAGCAATATGGAATGCGGCCGCGTCAAGTTCAGCCTGAAACAGCTGCTGCGCCTGGCCAACCTTTTTGACTGCCAGCTGGAATGTTTTTTTGACCCCCGGCAGGCGGCCAACGTAGCAGTCGGCGGGACCGGACAGGATAAGCGGTATACCCAAAGTGATATGGAGCTGCTGCTGACACTGGTTAAAAAAAGCGGTCAGCTGTAACGCTTCCAGCTTTAAACAAATAAGCGGTACTGTTGTGTAAAAGTTTAGACTGATAGAAAACAAAACGAACAGGAAGACATGACTATGACGGAAATAAAATCAGCCAGTGACGAAGAAATGGCATGCTCTGCCAAAGGCAACAGCGATGGTAACAACGGCGGCCTGCCCCAGCAGGGACAGGCACCTCAGGCAGCGCCAAAACCCTATATGACCTTCGCCGCAGGCCAGGTGCAGCAGCCAAGCGGTATTGCAGGTATCAGCTTCGACTTTAACTACGGCGCCCGCGTCACCGTGCCCCAGGGCGAGTACAGGGTTCGGTTTATTGACCGCAAAGCCTGTCTTACTGTCTACGACGCACCTGCCAGCGGCGTTTTGGTTGCCAGCAGCAAAAAGTATTTTATCGATTTCGTATCGAAGTATACGAAAAAGATAAAATGATCTTTGCCCACGACCTGGATCTGCGCAGCCAAAAAGTGCTGTTAAAATTCCCGGTCGGGATATTGGGAGATATTCTGGCCTGGTTTCCCTATGCGGAAGCCTTCCGCCAAAAGCACGGCTGCCAGCTTTACTGCGCCATGGACGAAGAACTGGCAGATCTGTTTAAACCAGCCTATCCTAAGATACACTTTCTCAAACCGGAAGAACGGCCTGAAGGGCTGTACGCCAGCTACTATATGGGCATCTTCTTTCCCTGCGACGACAGGCTGCACCAGCCATCAGACTTTCGCATTCGCGGCCTGCATCAAAACGCCGCCATGATCCTGGGGCTGGACGAAGGAGCGAACCGCCTCAGCTTAGCGTCAAGCTTTTGCCCAAAGACAAAACACGTAAAATAGCAGGACCATACGTCTGCATCGCCGCCCAGTCCAGCAGCCAGGCCAAATATTGGAACAACGGCAGCGGCTGGCTGGGCGTCGTCAAACACCTTAAAGCCAAAGGCTACAGGGTGCTGTGCATAGACCGCGAAAATGTCTACGGTATGAACAGTCGCTTTAACATAATCCCCTACGCGTCGAAGATTTTACCGGCAAGCTGCCCTGTCAGAACGTATCGACCTTTTATACCATGCCGACTTCTTCATCGGCCTGTCCAGCGGTCTTAGCTGGGTAGCCAACGGCGTAGGCATACCTGTCGTACTCATCAGCGGCTTTACCCTGCCGTTTAACGAATTTGCCACACCCTACCGGGTCATAAACTACCACGTCTGCAACGGTTGCTGGAACGATACCCAGGTAGTATTCGACCACAAAGACTTTGAATGGTGCCCACGCCTTAAAGGCACCGACCGCCAGTTTGAATGCAGCCGCTACATAACCCCCGAAGCGGTAAACAAAGTTATAGACAACTGATGGCAGACTACCAGCTGGATCCACTGCACCAAAACAGCCGGCTCCAGATAAAGCAGCGTCAGCAGCAGCTGAGTCCATAGCAAGTGCAGCAATAAATAAAACCACTGCCGCTAAAACAACAGGTAAAGCAAAAAAAGCGCGGATAAGAAAATGAACCTTGCCTCTTGCAGTAAAAAACATAAGGAGAAGTAAAAATGCCAGAAAAATTTAACATAGTACGTCAATGCCGGCATGGACTGATGGTCTTTAACAGGCACGACCAGTTTATCGGCAAAGCGCTGAAGGTCTACGGCGAATATTCAGAAGGTGAATACGATGTTTTTAGCCAGGTAGTAAAACCCGGCGATACAGTTATCGAAGCCGGCGCCAATCTGGGCGCGCATACACTGGGACTGGCGCAGCTGGCAGGGCCGAATGCAGGTCTATGCCTTTGAGCCCCAGCGGCTGATGTTCCAGACACTGCTGGGCAATGCGGCGCTCAACAGCCTGACCAATATCTACGGCTTCCAAAAAGCCTTAGCAACGCACCGGGTAAGCTGCTGGTACCACTGCAGGACTGCGAAAAAGAAGTGAACTGGGGCGGTCTGGCCTTGGGCAGCTGCAGTGAAGGTGAAGAAGTAGAGGTTATCACCATCGATAGTCTTAAGCTGTCGGCCTGCGACTTTATCAAAGTAGACGTAGAAGGCATGGAACTGCCCGTACTACAGGCGCGGCAGAAAACCTTCGTAAATATCGGCCGATCCTGTATGTAGAAAACGACCGTGCAGAAAAGTCGCAGGAATTGGTGGAATGGATAAAACAGCAGGGATACGACTTGTACTGGCACAAACCGACCATGTATAACCCCAATAATTATGAAGGCGTGAAGGAAAATATTTTTACGATAAAGCAGAAGACAGAAAAAGGCTGGATCGAAAGCAATTATATCTCGCTAAATATGCTGTGCCTGCCCATAGAGCTGGCATAGCTATGGAAGGCTTTGAAAAAGTACAGTAAGAGTTTTACTCCAAAATAAAGTTAAGAGAGAAGGAAAGAAGATGAGAAAACATAAAAATTTAAATAAACAGGAGTTAATGATCAGGCAGGACATTCCGTGTGTACATCTGGGGGGGAAGTTTGTGCCTTTGAAATCTAGGGTAAAATCACTGCTGGGGGAAAAACGCAAAAAACGAGCAGAAAAAGTTCTGGCGACAGTAGTTATGGGCATGAACCTTGTCAATGTCACAGCTCCGGTGGCAGCACTGGCCGCGGCTGGGAAAACGGTGCCTGCCCCAGTCCAGCCCCTGCGTAGCGATGCTGCGCCTTTGGATTACGCCGTGCTGCCCCAGCTGGCAGACGTAGTGGACAGGGCCATATTTGCCCGCGCCGAAGCCACTGATTATAGCGGCAATGCCAGCGTAGCCACTATGGTGAAGGGCGATACGCAGATATAACCTCTGGACAAAACGGTATTGTAAGTGTTATGAGTGGTGACGTAAACGGCGCTGGTCTGCAGACGATATCAAGCGGCGGGACCGGCACAGTCAGTAAAATGGATGGAGGCGGCACGCAGTTTGTATCTAGCGGCGGCATTGGCACGGTAATTGATATGAACGGTGGCTATCAAACTGTTTACGAAGGTGGCACAGGTAAGGTGGAGACTATGGACGGTCTTCAGTACATCTCCGGCGGTGTTGGCTCAGTAGGAACTATGAATGGTCCCGCTGGGCAGTTTATCTACTCTGGCGGCACAGGTATGATAAACGAGCTTAACAGCTACCAGCAATATGTGAACGAAGGCTGTACCGGTATAATCAACATCATGAACACTACCGGTACACAGTGGATCTCGGCCAATGCTGTCGGTACGGTGGTCACATTGAAATCGGGGACGCAGTTGGTTGATGATGGCGGCACCGGTACGATCATTACTCTTGACAACCATGATGGCGCCGGCGGCAGATCGTTTACTCCAATGCCATCGGTACGATCGTTACTATGCTGGACGGCGAGCAGTATGTATTCAAGGGCGGCAGCGCCACGGTAGTCGATATGAGCGGCGGAACACAGATCGTTAGAGTTAGTGGTAATGGCACGATAGAGACTTTAAACGGTGGTGAGCAGAATATCATGGGGGGAGGCACAGGTCTGGTCAGTACAATGAACAGTGGCAGTCAGGTTATAAGCAGTAGCGGTACTGGTACAGTCGACACTCTGAACGGCGGCACGCAAACTGTTGCCGGCGGTGGCAACGGCACAGTGAGTACTATGCTCGGTGGTACGCAGGTTGTTTCCCGCAGTGGTAAGGGTAAGGTAAACGCCTTGAACGGCGGTACGCAAATCGTTTCAGTCGGCGGAACGTCACTGGATACTGTTTTGAACAGCGGCGGAACTGTCTATCTTGGCAGCGGCGGCAATATATCTAATATTACCTATAGCGGCGGTATGCAGATCATCGACAATATCACTTCCGGTTATGATAATATGACACTTGGCAGCGGCGGCACCAACGTGACCATGGGCATTATAAGCGGAGCACAGATGAGCGGGACGATCATTAACAGCGGCGGCGAGCAGCTTATTCTTAATGGTGGTACAGCCCTTGATACAGAGCTTAACGGCGGTATTATGCAGATGAGCAGCGGCGGTATAGTCAGTGGGATGACCATGACAGGCGGTAGTATGGTTTTAGAAAACATTGATGGCGGCAGTTTCAATATCAATGGCACGCTGACGGCAAATAATGCAGTTATCGACATGACTGACAGCAGTGTGACACGCGCGGGAACACCGGCCTATGAAAGCCTGACCATAGATACGCTTAGCGGCAGCGGCACCACCTTTATCCTGGATACCGATCTGGCAGGTGAAGCCAACAGCGATAAAGTTACCATTACCCATGCTGATGTCGGTACTCACTATGTACAGATCAAAGACTTGAGCAAGTTAAACAATATTGAAGTAACAGGGGAACATAAGCAGCTTTTGATAACCGATGCCAGCGGCAAACTGACCTTTGTGGGTAAAGAATTCAATGCCGGAGGACTGTGGGACGTTGACCCCACACTGTCTAAAGGTGATGCTCTGGGGCTTTCGGCCAACGACTGGTATTTGACAAATATGGTCAAAACAGTCAATAATGATACGAGCGTGCTTTTGGATGCTGCCGATAACAGCTATGCTATGTGGCGCAATACCAACGACAGTCTGCGCAGTCGTTTGGGAGCACTGGCAAGCGGCAGAGAGCAGGCAGACGGCGTTTGGGCGAGGACGCAGGCAGGGCGCTTCAGCGGCTCAGGCTACGAAGGACGCTACAACCTTTATCAGTTGGGATTTGAGAAGCAGTTCAAGGGCGGAAGTATCTATGGCGGCGCTATCGACTACGGCGATGGCAGCGGCAGCTACGCCCCCGGCAGCAGCAAAGATAATCTGAGATCCTTTAGCCTTTATGGCATCTGGACAACAGGCAGCGGCGCATATACCAATGTTACGGCCCGTGTAGGCAACTTCTCGACCGATTTGGAATCCTACGGCGACTACCCGGATAAAGCCAGCTACAAGCAGCACGCCTACAGTCTTAGTGTGGAATACGGCAAACGCTTTGATTTTGAAGCAGGTTTCTTTGTTGAGCCACAGGCACAATTTACCCTTGGCAGGCTGGCCGGTATCGACTACACCACCGATAGAGGCGTCACTGGCCGTATCGACGGCATGAACAGCGCCATCGGCCGTATCGGCTTCGTCATGGGACAGAAGATAGAAAATGGCAGCGATATCTATCTGAAAGCCGACCTGCTGCACGAATTTGCCGGTGAGCGCGACCTGCAGCTGACCTCGGATGCAGGCGGAACCAATGATATATTGACCAAGCACAACGACTACGGCGATACCTGGTTCGAGCTGGGGCTGGGCGGCAACGTCAGGATCAGCAGGACGGGCAACTTCTATGGCGAAGTGACGCGCGGCTTCGGCGGCGACATCAACAAAAAGTGGAGCGTCAACGCCGGGCTAAGGTTCACGTTCTAAGTGAGCGTCGCTTTGCTGCGAGCAGTAAAATAAATCCGAATAAATATTAAAACACTGCTGTGAACCAAAGTTCACAGCAGTGTTTTAATATGTTTTGTAATTATTTGAAATTTATTTTTCGTTGACAATCAGCGCCATAGCCAGCAGGTCATCCTGACCAATATTTTCGATGCTGTGGCTTTCGCCTTCGGGGCAGAAAACAACTGCGCCTGCAGGCAGCGTGCTTTCAGTGCCATTGTCATTATATAAGGCCGTACCCTGCAGGATATAAATAGTTTCGCTGGTGCCTTCATGTTTGTGGTAACCGAGTGAACAGCCGGGTTTAAGAATTACGCGCGCATAAGCGGCTATTTTGCCGCCGTAAACCTTTTCATCTACGATGTGCTCCATAATAGTATTGCCTTTACCGCCGGCCCGGCGTTCAAAAATATCGGTTTTTCTTTCAGTGACGATCATCACAAGCCCCTCTTTCGTTATAAAATACTGCTGTTGAAATAAGATTCGCAGCTGTAAGGAAAATTCCTGCAAAAAATTTCAAAAAAAAATCAATTTACCTCTTTACAAATTTAGCATACTAAAGTATAATCAAAAGCGTAGTAAGAAAACAACACCTTAGAGGGGGATGGATGATGAAGAAATTTTTACTTTTGGCTATGACGCTGCTGATAGCTTTGTCTTTGGTTGCAGGCTGCGGCAGTGACAGTCCTAAAAAAATGGTGATAGGTCTTGATGACAATTTTGCGCCGATGGGCTTCCGTAATGAAAAGAACGAGATCGTCGGTTATGATATCGACCTCGCTAAAGAAGCCTGCAAGCGTGCTGGTATGGAAGTAGAATTTAAACCGATCGACTGGGCTTCCAAGGAAGCAGAGATCAAGGGTAAGCGTATCGATGCGATCTGGAACTGCTTTACAGTCAACCCGGAGCGTCAGGAAGCTTATACGCTCTCCAAGCCCTATATGGTAAATGCTCAGCTGGTAGTTGTTCCTAAAGGGTCTGAGATTACTAAAATTGCTGATTTGAGGGGTAAAGTTCTGGCAGTACAGGATGACAGTACCGGTTCTTATATCTTGACAGAAATAATGAACTGAGGACTTCCCTGAAAGATTACAGAAAATATCCTGACTTTGCTGCTGTTTATATGGATATGGACGCCGGCCGTATCGATGCCATGGTAGTTGACGCTGTTCTGGCTCGTTATTATATGGTCAAACATCCTGATAAATATGTAGCTTTGGAAGAAAATCTGGGCGACGAAGTCGTAGCGGTTGCCTTCCGTAAGGATGATAAAGAATACAGTGAGAAAATCAACAAGGCACTGGATGAAATGAAAAAAGACGGCACCATGAAAAAGATTTCTGAACAATGGATGGGTGTTGACATCACTAAATATTAATAAGCTCCGGGCCGATGGCATGAGCTGTCGGCCCTTTTACTCTACTTATTTTTAATGCAGATACGGAGACTCATAATGGATTATATTATTTCCATCCTCCTCAGCATGTGGCTGGGAACGATCGAAACTTTAAAATTGTTTTTTATTACTATTGTTTTGTCAATACCTTTAGGTATACTGCTGGCTCTGGCGAGGGTTTCGTCACTTGGCAGTCTGCGCAGTGCCGTTGGTGTCTATGTCTGGCTGCTGCGCGGTACGCCGCTGATGCTGCAGCTTTTATTCGTTTATTACGGACTTCCATTTATTCCCGGTATTGGGATCAGGATGGATGATTTTCAGGCGGCTATTTTTGCGTTTGTACTTAATTATGCCGCTTATTTCTGCGAAATTTTCCGCGCCGGTATCCAGGCTATTCCTAAAGGCCAGTATGAAGCGGCCCGTACTTTGGGTATGAATTATGTACAGACCATGCGCCGTATTATTCTGCCGCAGGTTTTTCGCATTATCCTGCCGCCTGTCAGCAATGAGACGATAACTCTGGTTAAAGATACTTCTTTGATTTATGTTTTGGCAATGAATGATCTGCTGCGGACGACACGTAATCTGGTGCAGCGTGATTTCAGTATTACGCCGTTTCTTGTAGCCGGTGTTTTTTATCTGCTGATGACGCTGGTTTTGACCTACGGATTTGACAAACTGGAAAAAAGATTTTCGAAGTACGATTGATGGGAGTAAGCCATGAAAAAAATCGAAGCACGTAATATTCATAAAAGTTTTCAGGAACTGAACGTTTTGCAGGGTATAGATCTTGATGTCGAAGAAGGCGAAGTCATTGCCGTCATCGGTCCCAGCGGCAGCGGTAAAAGTACTTTGCTGCGCTGTTTGAACAAGCTGGAAACTATCAACAGGGGCACGATCATTATTGACGGTGAGCTGCTTGCTGATACCAGCAGCACAGGTGAGGTGGTATATGCACCCGGTGACGAAAGCCGCCGAATTGCCTGTAAAATGGGAATGGTGTTTCAGCAGTTTAACTTGTTTCCGCATATGACAGTGCTGCAGAATTTGATTGAAGCACCGGTGCAGGTGCAGAAGCGCGACCGTGCCCAAGTAATCGAAGAAGCAAAAATACTTTTAGGCAAGGTTGGCTTGTCCGAAAAAGCGGATGTTTATCCGCGGAAGCTCTCCGGCGGTCAGCAGCAGCGTGTAGCTATCGCCCGCGCTTTAGCGATGAAGCCGTCGATCATGCTTTTCGATGAGCCGACATCTTCGCTGGATCCTGAATTGACAGGGGAGGTTCTGCGTACCATGCGTGAACTGGCTGAAGAAAAAATGACGATGGTGGTAGTGACTCATGAAATGGGTTTTGCCCGCGAAGTAGCGACCAAAGTTATTTTTATGGCTGATGGCAGAGTACAGGAACAGGGCAGGCCTGAGGATATTTTTACTAATCCGAAAAATGAACGTCTGCAGGCTTTTTTGCAAACTGTGTTAAAATAAAAACAGCGCCCTGAGGCGCTGTTTTCGTTATCAATGAGGCAGAAGGATGAATGATGAGGGGAGAGCTGCGAAATGAAAAGCAAGAATATCAATCAGCTTGTATTGGCCGGGGTACTGTGTGGTATCGGTATCGTTGTGCCGATGCTGATGCCTAAAATAGTGATCGGGCCGATGTCGTTTACGCTGGCCAGCCATGTGGCTATTTTTATTGCGATGTTCATATCGCCGAAGCTGGCCGCAGTAGTTTGCTTGGGAACGACGCTGGCTTTTTTATGACGACGCCTGTAATTATTGCTCTGAGGCTGCCAGCCATATCTGTTTTGCCCTGCTTGGGGCTGTGCTGATCAGAAAAATACCGGAAATCATTGAAAAGCCATTGCCAAGCACTGTGTTTAATGGTGGGCTGGCCTTTGTACATGCTCTGGCCGAGGTTGCCGTCGTTTCACCTTTCTTTCTGGCCGGCAGCATTTTCAAACCGGAACAGCTTGCCGACGGTTATGTTATGAGCGTACTTGTTCTGGTAGGGGTTGGTACATTTTTACATTCGCTGATCGATTATACTGTTTCGATCATGCTGTGGAAGCCTGTACGTGCTGCATTGCCTTCGCTGGCCGAGCTGCGTGAATAACGGCAGTAAAGGTGAATGAGATGAAAAAATAAATAAAAGCACCGGCCGCCATCGGTGCTTTTATTTATTTTAGGAATTGACTAATACGGCAGAAGGTATACAATTAAAAGCAGGTTATAGAGAAAAGGGGCTTTTAAGTGGAAAATCGCGAGTATATAAAAACAGGTTCGCAGGTTTACTGGCGAACGCTGTTTTATTATTTTTTTAGGAAGTATGGCGGCTTTTGGTGCCGAGTACTGTGTGCAGCCGATTATACCGGTTATTGCTTCCAGCTTTGGGCGTCAATGCAGTACAGGGGAGTCTGGCAGTATCTTTAGGATTGGTGGGGATGTCAGCAGCAATGCTGCTGATTGCCGGTTTGGCACCGCGTTTTGACCGTAAACTGGCAACTGCTGTCGGCTTGATAGGAGCTGCAATACTGACTATTATGATAGGCTTCAGCGGCAGTTTTGAAGCTATTCTGGGGATGCGTCTGATACAGGGATTGCTTTTAGCTGCATTTCCTTCGTTGATAATTGCTTACATCAATGAGGAATTTGAGCCGTTTAACGTCGGTACTGTAATTGGGATCTATATCAGCGGAACAACAGTGGGAGGCCTGTTTGGACGGCTTGTGGTCAGCGCGATTACTGATTTTGTTTCCTGGCGCATGGGGCTGATTGTGATCGGCATTTTATATCTTGCTGTCGGTATTGCTTTTTTTATGCTGCTGCCTAAACCGAAATATCAGCGGCAGCGCCAGTCATGCGGACTGCAGCTGATAAAAACCTTTCATACCGCTCTGGCAAATAAGAAATTATTATGGATTTACCTGGTTGCATTTTTGATTATGGGTTCTTTTGTTGCTGTTTTTAACTTTATTTCCTATGTCTTACTGGCACCGCCTTATTCATTAAGCCAGACTGTAGTAGGGCTGCTGTTTGTAGTCTATTTGTTTGGAACCTTCAGCTCTACCTATATGGGCAGATTATCAGATCAGCATGGTAACGGGCGCGTACTTATTCTGGGCCTTTTGATAATGCTGACCGGCGGGCTGCTGACTTTACTGCAGCCGCTTGTATTTAAATTTATAGGCCTGGCTATATTTACTTTTGGGATGCTGGGTTCACATTCCGTAGCCTGCGGCTGGGTAGGAAAACTTAATCATGGCGATAAAGCGCAGTCATCGTCGATGTATATGTTTTTCTATTATGCCGGTGCAAGCTCACTGGGGACTTTAGGCGGCGTATTTTTGGAAAGCTATGGCTGGAGCGGTGTTATCGGCATGGTTGCTGCTGCGGTTATTATTTGCCTCCTTGTAGTAGTCAGGCTGGAACTGGCGGTAAGCCAGCATTTATTGTGGCATCACTAATAAAATAGAGAAAGTCAAAAACAGCAGGTGGTAAAGGTTTGCCGCCTGTTGTTTTTTTATGTACAGACAGAAAAGCAGTAAAATTTGAAAATAATTCACTTGACCTGGAGTGCGCTCAAGGTTGTATAGTTATGTCAGGAGCATTGGAAAGACAACAAAGTAAGGAGCGGAGTAAGATGAAGTAATATTGGTTAACGGCAGCCCCATGAAAAAGGCTGCACATATACGGCGCTGAAAGAAGTTGCGTCTGCATTGGAACAGGAGGGCATCGAAACAGATATTTTCTGGATCGGTACGAAAGCTATTGCGGGCTGTATTGCCTGTCACGGCTGTGCCCAAAACTGGCCGCTGCGTTTTTCATGACAAGGTCAATGAATTTTTGGAGCTGGCACCTGTTTATGACGCTATATTTTTGGGTTCGCCCTGTGCCATTTGGGCTGCAGCCGGAGGAGCGATAACTTCTTTTATGGACAGAGTTTTTTATACTGCCGTTTGTTCA
>ENA-OQDW01000394-OQDW01000394.1-human-gut-metagenome-genome-assembly--contig:-NODE-394-length-18619-cov-2.978748_pt1 | contig 18619 bp, 22 predicted proteins | sample MGYA00242784_ERZ504613 | MGnify/ENA primary metagenome ERZ504613 (study PRJEB26092, sample SAMD00036330) | human gut metagenome | host: Homo sapiens | study: EMG produced TPA metagenomics assembly of... | reverse complement strand
AAAACTATCTGTCAAAGGGAAAAATGAACTTGGAGGAAAAACTTCAAATGTGTTTGAATATATATATTTAAAAGAAGATGATAGTTCGACTATGGGATTTCTTAGAGAAATACAAAAAAATGATTCTTCATTGATGAAAGTAGCTGATATTGAAAGTGAAGACTCCAAATGGAATAATAAATCATTTGATGAAAAGTTATACCATCTATGTAGAGTTTATGCTGCTACCAAGGCTTACGCTAAACAGCTTAAAAAAAATACAAACTAAATTAGGTGAACATAGTTAGTAATAAAATCATGAATGAGTAGGGCTGGCTCCAAAGTCAGCCCAATTTATTTGTTATGTATTGAAAAGAATCGCAAATTACCTCTTGATTGTATAAGAACGGAATTACGTTCTTTTAGTTTTTCCTCTGTAATTAAGTTTTTACGAATTGTTTAGTAGAATCGTTTCTGTATAGCGCACCATCTGTTTCTGCTGCCCACTATGTTTATTCCATTAACTTTACCGAAAAATGACGATTTAAAATTTGCTTATTACAGTATATTGTCAAAACTCGATTCTTCTGAATTTTCAGAGAAATAAATAGTGAACGCTATGCTACTGGTATTAATTCACCCTTAATCAGCTTTATGGCTTTCTTTACGTCCCAACCGCTTTCGCATAATGCGATGATAAAACGTACACCTTTCGTAGTCCATACAGTATAAACATTTGTTCCTATCGAGCCATCCGAACGTGTGTACGTCTGTGTACGTGTAGAGTGTAGTCCCCAAGTAGAATAAGGAGTATGCAATAACCATTGTCCGCTTTGTCGGTAGATGACTCCGATTTCTTTCAGCTTCTTATGCAGCTTTTCGGCATCCATTCCTATCTGCTTGGCGACTTGTGTGCTCGTCTGGGTGTTTACACTCTGCAAGTGGTTATCATAATAGCTGACCTTCGGAGCGGCTTGAAGCAACTGCTCTTCTTGCAATGCGTTCTGTTGTTCAAGACGTTGCTTCTCTTCTCGCTCGTTCTTTAATTGTGTTGCAAGACTGATAACAAGGTCGGGATTGTTTATCATTTGCTCCAAAGTTGGCTGCATGGCGGTCATGCCATATTGAAGTAACTCTTTGATACGCTTATTACACCATATAGCAAATGATGGAGATAACCAACGGGCAAATTCCAATGCTACATCTTCGTGAAGCCATGTGCCTTGTTCGCTATTACCACCTTTAACTACTTGAATTAGTGCCGATATGGGAATATGCATATCGGCTGAAAGTGCTTCTGTGAACTCGGTAGTAGCTTTCAATCTAAGCCAATCCCCTACTAATTTACCAAACGGCTTTGCCATTTCTGTTGCATTTACCATTACATTATCATCTTTTATAAAAAGTGATAGGGCTTCCATTATATTGAAAAATTTGATTTGTTTTCATATTATAAATTTAGATTTTACTTAACAAAGATTTCTCCCTTTTACGGGAAAGCTCACGCTTGTTTTCTTCAAGTTCTTCCCAACGATTAATAATTTTGGCTCGTAAGTTTGCATCATAACCACTTGCGAGAAGAAGGCAATCCTTTTTGGTGAGAATGTAACAAGACACTTCTTTGCTTCCACCGTTTGGCATAGGTTGAGGTCTTGATGATAATTCAAAACTGAATTGTCGTCTATCTTCCAGTTGTTCAAGGATATTGCGAATATCTCGCATTACATTTGAATGAGTTTTGCCCGTAATTTCTGCAATCTGTCAAGGAGGTCATTGTTCTTTTTTTACCTTTTCCCTCATCAAATAGGTATTAACTGATTAAAATTTTCCATATCTTTGCACTATAAAGTTAATGTTTTCCCCATCAGCGGCTCGGACATCTCCGCTTTTGGGGAATTATTTTGTCCGATCTTGTAGTAGGTAGGGAATCGAACCCCAATACGCCATTACTCGTACCTACTGAACCCTCCTTAATATAATAGTCACGCTTGACATAATAGTAAAGAGAAAGGGCAAATCCCGATGAAGCCTAATGTGGTTGTCTGCCTCAAAGAGAATGCCCTATAATATTTTACTCCAGTTCATGACAACCACGTAATGAACCTAATAGCATTGTTTCCGACACAAATATAGAAACGATATTTTCACCATACAACAACCTAAAAATCAATAAAATAAATTCGGTAAACATCAGTAACAAACGGTAAGAATCGGTAAATAAAAACAGTTATATTTACTCTAAAATTTAGACATAATATAAATAATGCGCGTATCTACCGTATTGTGACGAGATGTTGATTGTCATTTATGATACCGTTCAAATAATTTGGAAATATAAAATACTGTAAATAAATATATTGCAGAAAACGTGTTAGTCCCCATTCTTTTTATATCTTACCATAACATTGCCTTCGGATTCTATTTTACAGTTTCCACCATGAACATATACATAAACTTTAGCCACATCGCTTTGCCTTACATGTAGTTTAGCCCGATCATATACACTTACAAAAACTTTGGCACAATCCTCCACTTCAAGAGTCAATTCACTATCATGCCGCAAATGGAGAGTAACAACTGTAAATTTACCGAAAGAAAGTTTGCCTGAACATTTACCGTTCAGTACATATACACCATTGTCGCCTCCGATCACTGGTTCATCAACAAAAATATGGTTTTGATGAAGCAGACTCCGGTCAAAATTGCCTTTTATATATTCCACCGTCGGATAATCGTGTTCAATACAAAAATCAATGCCCCGTATATACATTCCGATCAATTCTTGCTGGCTTTTATTGTTTTGCCAGTCACCTTGCCATTGTGTGCAGAGGCCATACGATACGGCATGACCTCTCAATTCACTATTCAATCTGTTCATAATCATATATTAAACTTGTTTACACCGTTTATATTCCTATGTAGTATATCCCTGATTTCTTCCACAAATTCCACATTCTTTGCTGTATTTATCTGTATCATTGTCAGTTGTTGTAATTGTGCTTGTGCTATTACATTATAGGCCGGGAACAATTCTTCAACCAATCTGCGCACATACTCCCGTTTAACACTCACGTCAGCCCGGATTGCATTTATATAAGAAGCCAAAAGGTTAGCGGTATTTTCAGTAACATTCTGTATGCCTTTAGATAAACCACTTCCACTGTCTTCTTCCTCTTCCTTCATACTGATACCATATTTCTTTTCCATATAGTTATTCAGTTTGTCAAGCATGGAATAGTAATCATCGGTTTTCTCACTTACCCCCATTAGATAGTCCGCAATACTTTCCAACTCCTTTTCGTCAAGAGAGAAATCCTTGCCGAAATAACCACTCATTCCATCCTCACCAAAAAGCATCTTTTGAAGCTGTTGCATGGCCGGTTCCAAAATACTTATTTTGAGAATGGAGTTCATAACATCACCCCATAATGTCGGCAACCTTATTTTTGAAAGCTTCGGCACCATCCTCGCCTTTCTGCCATGCCTCATACAAGGCATCTCCCAACTGCGAAGCCCAGTCTTTCAAATTAATGCCATAAAGAGATTCAGCCGTTTCTTCGGCAAAATCCTTTATTTGCTGTTTCATCTCCGCAATCTGATTCTCATAATCAGCCACTTTGCTATCATCCGTCTTCTTCTTGTCAATTTCGGCTTGCCGCTGTTTCTCCAATTCTGAAAGTTGTTCTTGCATCAAGCACGTTGATACCCGTATGCACCGCCTTCATCGTATGCCGAAACACGTTTTTGAAGTTTTTCCGCTTCCTGCTTATATTTCTGCAAAGACATCAAATCGAAGATGTTGATCTTCCCCTTATTGCGTATTGCCTCAATCTGATTATTTAATTGATTCAACCGGGTACGGTCATTTTCTGCATCTACAAGTTTTAGTTCCGTGCCACTGCCCAAGAAACGTTCAAGAATACCGTCAATCTGTTCGTATATATACTGCAACTGTTGAGCACGAAGTTTACTTTTTTCAATAGCCTTATCAAGCTTTTTGTCATGTGCTTGTGCTATCTTCCCAATCCAGTTTACAGCTTCACCGGCAGCGGCAGCAATACCACCAACTATTCCACCTTTGGCGAATCCCTGCCCGATATTGCTTATAGAAGACATGGCATCCTGCACATTACCCATCGTGTCGGCCATACCCTCATTGCCCAAAGCATCGAACATGGAAGACATCTGTCCTGCAAAATTGCCGACAAGATCAGCACTTTCAGCGGCACTTTCTCCTATGGCTGCAATTTTTTCTATGGTACCCTTTTCATCTTTATCTCCACTGGAGAATAAAGAACGAATATTTTTTATGAGAGTGGCAAACGGATTCTTCTGTAATCCGGCCTTATATAAGTCTTGTATGGCTTTCTTTAACTTCTCAATTTGAGAATATTCTCCTGAAACATCAATCCGTTTACCATTCTCATCCAAATACCAAGAAGTAAAAGCTGTTGGCTTTCCATTCTTGTTTTTAGTTACAGAAGCATTATCAATAATCTGTTGCGCATAATCGGATGCTTGCTGTATCTGTCCGTATGATTTATAGGTCTGATCTCCAAATATCTGTTCCCATACCGGAAGAAGTTCAAGCAGTTGTCCCCTTAGTTTTGCCAGTTCCTCCTTATATTCGGTAAAAAGAGCTTTCTGTCCGGGAGTCATGCCTTCAACATTCCCAACAAGTTCATTATTTTCACCAATGAAGGTGCCGGTTAAGGGAGCATATTTCTCGCTTAAGTCCCGTATCTTTTCAGCGATAGATTTGTATTTGTTGAGGGCAGTAACTTCTTTCAGCTTTACTTCCAAACTATCTTTTTCAATAGCTTCTTTAGCTTCCTTCCATGCACTGAAAAACTGTTTATACAAAACACTGTCTTTACCTCCAAGTGATTCTGTGGCCTCTTGTTCGGTGAAAGTCAAAGGTATATATACCCCTTTATCCTTCATTTTCTTAGTTACCTTTTCAGCTAATTCCTCGGATTTCTTCTCATATTCAGACAATACTCCGAAAGCGTATAAAGAAGCATCCTTCTTACTTGCACCGGCATTGACAAGCTGCTTGTATATATCCCATTTCTTTGAAACATCAGACACGTACCTTTCAAGTTCCTTTGCGGCCTTATCCGAAGCTTCTTTCATAGCATTGGCATCAATATCCCAAAGAACTTTCCATATAAAAACTTTCAATTCCCTACGTTCTTTAGTCTTATCGTCAAGCTGGTTAAGAATCTTATTCAATTCATCTCGATAATTTCCAATATCCACCGGTTCTTTACCTTTAAATAAGGGATCAAAAAAACCCGATTCTTTAACCTTGCTGGCAGCTTCTCTCTTTCCAACAATGTCAGTCCACTTCTTATATTCAGAATATGCCTCCTTTAGTAAGTTTACCCGTTCTTTCAATCTTTCGGCCAAGGCATCCTTTTTGCTCTTATCCTTATTTGGATCAGTGAGGGAAAAACCGATTTCTTTAGCTCCTTTCTCACCGGCTTGCATTGTATCGAAAGCCTTTTTATAATCTGATACAATTTGCTTCTGCCAGTCGGGAAGTTTTGACAAGTCAATAGCTCCAATACCTGACAAATCTATTCCGGCTTTAATCAATACCGGCTTCAATTGATTTGTTGTCTCTTTAGCTTCCTTATACGCTTTTTGTACTCCTTCAATAATTTTCTCTGAATCCGTAGAAACCTTTATTTGGGCTTCAAATTGCCCATCTGTGGCTTCATTGAACTTTTTCTGCAAGTCTGACAAGCTCTGAATAGTTTCCGTATATTCAGCATTAATCTTGATATTGAATTGCTTTTCAAGAATCTCACCATTAAGAAATTTTCGTATATCTACCGGCATTTCTTTAAATTGATCCAAGAAAGAACTTATATCCAAACCGATAGCTATTCTTTGAGCGTCACTCAAATTGTCTAAATTCCAACCGGCAGCTTGTAATCGTGACTTATATTCAGATATGAAACTCTGCATATCCGGTGATACTTCTTCCTCAAAAACACGTTTAGAGTTTTTCCATGCCTTCCGTAGCTGAAAAATATCATCCCTATATCCTCCGTGAAGGGTAACTCATTATTCAAACTGGCTAATGCCTTGGGATATTCTTTGATTATATCCAACTGCTCTTTCAATGATTTGCCCGAAGCGACTTTAGCAAAATCATCATACTTGGCTATAACTTTCTGCATGGCAGTATAATACTCTATATAGCTACCAGCCATACGGTCTATAATCTTGTCTATATGCTTCTCTGCCTTGATGTAGTCTTCAATATTTTCACTAAAGCTTTCGTCAAAATAACCATCAGTAGCATCATTCGCATATTCAGATGTACCTCTTATGGCATTCAACAATTTATAAGCCTCTTTTGTATCATTCAAAGCATTCCGAAGCAATATATATTGTTCTGCAAGGCTTTTAACCGTATTTCCTTCATCATCAGTCTTAAACGTTTCATTAAAAGTGTCTGCCCAAACTGGAGAATAATCCTTTAATGCTGTTTTCATTTCTTCAATAGAAGAAATCAGTGAGGCATCATTCGCCTTAAAAGGATCAACATCAGCAAATTTTTGAGCTTCTTTCGTTAAATTCTTGAAACCGTCTTGTGCTCTTGTTGTCAGCTCGGAAATACGCTCGTTCATTTCGTCAGCCTTTTGCCCGGACTTATACCATAATTCAGTAATGGCAAAAAGTCCAGCGAACAAATACATGTATGGATTGAACAAACCCTTAAAAGCAGTCCAAACTTGTTTGGCTCCATAACTAAGCATTGTCATTGCCACACGAGCTTTTCCAGCTGACATAGCCACTTGAAGTTCAGCTTTTGATATATTAAGTAATTGGGTAATATGTCCTGCCTGACCTGATTTAATTTTCCCAAGTGTTATCAACCTCAACGCTTGTTCTTTGTTCAATGCGCCACTAACAGCCAATGCCCTCCATTCTGCGGTAGTCATAGCATTTCTTGAAGCAATCAATCCTTTTTCAGCGGCAGTTAAAGTGCGGTAATTGGAAGCCATCACTAAATCCGCTGCTGTTTTCTGTTTAGCTGCGAGTGTTCCTTTTATTAATGTAGCATTTGCCACTCCCATGGCACGTGATCCTGCATAAACCGCAACCCGATATGTTCCAACGCAGCTGTGGCCGCTGTTATAAAAGGTACAACTTCTTTCCAATTTTGAGCAAGGGTGGTAAGGCTTTCGGCAGTCCATTTCAATGTACTACCCATTGACTCCGCAATATCACCAAGCATAATGTCAATCGCATCAGCCAAGTTCTTCCATTTGGATTTGGCTGATTCTGAAAGAACTTCCTGCATGTTATGAAACATGCCACCATCATCCGTAAGTTCCCAAAGAACATCTTTTACGTCCTCAAACGTAACCTTCTTTTTCGAGATCATATCAAGCACTTCACCGGCACTGACAATGCGGCCTTCCAACTTACTGAATCGCTCGGCCAGTTTATCCACCATAGGAATGTTCGCTTCCGTCAATTGCCGCAATTCTGTTCCTTTCAAGAATTTAGCAGCCTTTATCTGACCGAAGGCCAATATGATACGCCCCATATCAACACCTACACCGGCTGATATATCAGCCAGCCTTTTCATGGTATCATACAATTCATTGTATGGTATAGAATATGCAGAAAGTTGCTTGGCATACTGATTCAAATCCATAACCCCGAACGGAGAAGCAACAGCCAGTTTCTTAATCTGATTGAATATGGTTGTAGCTTTGCCTTCATCTTGCAGGATAGAGGCCATTGCAATTTTCTGATTCTCCAACTCACCACCAATATCAACCACTGCACGTAAGAAATTTTGTGCCGCATAAATGGAGTATAGCCCCAAAAATTCATTTCTTAATTGTCCGACAATACTCAACTGGCTGTTCATTGCTCCATTCATATTGAGAGTGGCTGTCATGTGCGCCTTGCTGCATTGGCTGATCTCTCACGGGCATTAGCCAAATCCAGTTCCGCTTTGGCGGCACGGGCGGCTCTTTGTCGCGCAAGCTCACGTGCGGCTGCGGCAGAAGCCTCCGCTTTGGTTTGAATGGCTGCGGCTTTGGCGGCGCGTAAATCACTTGCTGTAAAGTTTGTATTCAACCCGGCGGCTTGCAAGGCGGCACGGACAGCTTGTGTGGTACTGGCCTTATCCACTACCACATTGATCTTAAACTTCTCACTTTGAAGCAAAGTCTTCATATCACCAACCAACTTCTTCTTGTCAAAACCCACATCAAGTTTTGCCTGCAAGTCTTTGGTGATTTCCGCTTTCAATTTTTTACGTTGTTCCGCTGTCTTATCACGGAACAGTATATCAAAATATAAATTACCGAGATCAGCCATATATTATTGTGTTTGTGCTACTTATAATCATTAATGTTAATTGCTGTTTCTCCATTGCCATACTTATTTTTCCAGCGTTTGGCAGCATCCTCTATTTCGCTTACGGAAGGGGATTTGAAGTTCTTCGTATCGTGCTTCTTTTCCTTGTTGTCCTTGTCACAATCTGTAACCACAATAGACACATCCATTGCCAATAGTTCAATTTGTGCATTTGTAAGTACCCAATAAATACCAAACAAGGGCTTGCTTATTGGAATCCCAAATACTCTCAAAGGCTCTGTCAGCCACGGATAGGACTTGCCTATTTCCCACGTTTGTCCGTAGCTGGTTCGTGAAGGATATGCTCTGCTTCCTCTTTTGTCATTGTCATCATCGTGTCCTTCATCGCGGTCAGATATATGGTAGCGGTCAAGTAGTCTTCCACTGGAATTTTTTTTTGCCGACGGCTATAACCTTCATCAGCTCATGATCTCCATATTGTTTGATATAAAAGAACCATCGCCACAAGAAAGGATAGAAGAACTTGATCTTCCAATATCCGTTCAAAATGATAGCGGCTGCACATTGGCAACTGATCTTATCATCATTCCCCGATTTCTGCATGGTACTGGTGAATTTGCGTATAGTCCCTCTTTTCAGCCATGAAATACCATATTTCTTTCCTCGGACTTCCACATAGTCCACACTGTCTTCCAACACATCATTCAATAGCCTTTCATCCTCCGGTGTAGGAAGTGTTATGTCATTCTTCTTTGTCATATTTTATCATGTTTTATACGAAAAAAGGTGGTGGCCGGTATCAAGTAGCTCACCACCTTTTCGCTGATATGAATTTTGCAAAGTGTTATATCCTAAGTTTTTTATTCGGACACTTTTTTACGTAAAATGTAAATAGAGGCACCCTTAGCATCATTCAACGGAGAAACAGATACATTAAAGTACCCCGGCTTATCCTGCTCGCTGACGAAGTTGCTATACCCCTCAACATTCGGTAAGAACAAGGCTGTTTGACGGTCTTCACTACGCATGAAGAGTCCTCCGATTACTTTCTTCGGTTCGATATTGTAACCTTCACCTTCATAAGTCTCACCATCAATGGTAGCAGTCATAGTCACCGTTTCCGCTTTCTTGTTCAGTAACAAGTCATTGATCTTTCCTGCCACGGAAGGTACTTGAAACTGAATATCGGAATCTCCAGCATTAGCAATAGAAGTCCAAGTTGCTCCGGTTGTCAACTTGATCTTGGAAACATCGGCAGCTCCGGTATCAAATGTAACTCCGTCAGAGAGTACCGGCAGCTCCATATCAAAAGCCGCTAAAGTTGCGAGGTCACTATTGACTTTGGACACATAATAAACCTCCTTCATCTGATTAAAGAGCACCTTTAACTCTTCCAGTTTGGTAGTAATAGAAATCTCTGCCATAATCGTATCTTTTTAAGTTTGTGTCATTTGTTTATTATTAGCTTCGCTTGTATTATTAAGGAATGAAAACCGAGTCCGTCATTTCCTCCGGGAAGCAATCGTGGACTTACAGCTGAAAACAATTCCGTCACTATTGGAAATTTTGAAACCACTTCCATTTGCATTTCATCCAAACGGACTGTATTCTCAATACCGTTTGAGCGATCATGCGCAAAAACGTTTATCTGACAGTAAGTGTCTTGGTAGGTACTTCCTTTATCTTGGATAGTTTGTGGCAACCGAATAACAACAAAGTCCTTCATCGCCTTTTGTTCAGCAGCCGGACGATCTGTTATGAAAACCTTTTCACCAATGCCGGTTACTGCATCAGCGATTTGTTTTAATATATCCATACGTCTATAAACTGTCCGTCCCATCATTTCATTGGTTTAAAGTTCTTGAATAATGTATTTTGTGCCCTTTGAAATGTTCCGGTCAGAACATCTGCATTTAACACATTCTCCAAATAGGTTGAATATTCAGTACCCGTGCACATTACTATCTCAAATCCTTTACGTGATTCCGACTTATATCTTTTCAAGAAATCAAAGGAGGATGCTTCGCCATAACCTTTATCAGTTCTATTGTTCCAGTAAAACGTCTGTTCTGATTATCATAACTGACACCTACAAATGTTTCACCTTTAGTCAGTTTTACTCTCACCGGTTGTTTCATTGAATCTCCACTACAAACGAAATAGGAAAATCTACCGTCCATGAATAATCCGCACGCATAACTGGTTATTGTATTACCCGTAAGATTCCGAAAGCCTGACTTGTTATCAAGTGCATCTTGGATAAGTTCTTCACAGCATTTAGTCAAGACATCAAAGATATATCCTGAAACAAGCTCCTTTGCCTTCCTCATTCCTTCATCAAACAATACTTCATTGCTCCGGTTATCCATGCGTTAATTTTTTGCAAGATTGAAATACACAGTTGTTCCCAAATTTCCGGCATAGCTATCAGTAACCATACATTGAGTGAAAGTGCCTTGTCTGTCCGTGACATCTATCAGATCACCGGCCAATATTCCTTCAACAATTCCGGGAAGGCTCAACAGATAATCGCTCTTTATCACATTATCGGTTTTGAATGTCCGCAAATTTGTACTACCTTCCTTTCGGCATATACCTTCATACAAGATCACCTTCTCACCATCACTGAAAGAATCCTCACCTATAATTCGGTAAACAGTACATTTGTGCGGATGCCGTGGATTATTTACTTTCATACTCAAAAATTGACTATTCTGATTTTAGTGCCCTTTACAACTTCTTCATCCCATTTCTCATACAGTTCTTTCGCCATTTCACGGAGTTGCCGCTTGTCGTATGCACTGGTCTGCCAACCACCTTCCTTATGCTTCCATCCCCCGTCACTGTCTTCGGTATCATTCTTACTGCTTGGAGTGCTTGCACACCACATGTAAATATCGGCAGTGGCAAGATCAAGCTGCCTTTCGGTCAGTTCACTTACCATTGTTCCAAAAGCGATTTTCCGCTTGACAAGAACCCTTTTGAGGCGTTGTCCGCTATTTCATAAGCAGTTGCGCCACTCAAAAAGTCCTCAATGGTCATATCTTCCGTATGAGAAAGTTCCTCATTCATTCTTGCATGAGTTTAAGAATTACACAGTTACAGTAGAGATGAACATATACTGTGGCATTCTCGGCACACACATTTGGGCGGCTTCACTTTCAATATAGATTGAATGTGTTTCAGGATTGGCTCTCTGTGTCAGTTTCAAGCGTCCACCGTCATAAGAAGCAACCTTGTTTGCCTCATATCCCAAAGTCAAAGGCTCCACACCTTGAATAGTACCGATCTGACCTACTGGTATAAAGGCAATATTGGTGGCCTTGAAGTTCTCCACTTGTTCAGTGATAAGATCAGGTTGTCCGTCCGCATCCTTACCGGGCTTGTCAACAAAAGCATAGCTGTCACGTGGCACGATTTCATCCACCTTAACCAGTTTCTTGAAAATGGCTTTCAGGCGGTCTTCATCTTCATTCTGTGCATTGGCAATAACCGTACTATCATCCGTCACAGTCGGATAGAGGGAATGGCCGATACGTTTAGAACCGCGGTATGAGTCATTAAATCATCCCATAAGTCCTGCACCAGCTCCATCCTGATCTTGCCCAAATAATGATATTTGCGGCGAATCTCTTTCACTCTGTTCTTTATATCCATAATCGGATCAGAGGCAGAGCCTTGATTTGCCGGAATATGTTCATCCTTAGTCCACCAGCGGCTTGTGCCGGCCAATACTTGATAATGGTTTTTAGGGATATTAAAGTCAATAGTGATACCCTTCAAACCACGTGGGTTGTTATCAGTATCAATAGTGAACTTACCCGTGGAAACAATTCTCATTCGCTGGTGAGTAAGCGCATTGTAGTACGATCCGATAAGACCGTCAGCACTTTCATCAAGCAAGCCCAAGAACACATTCTGCATCTCTTCCGTCAATGCGGACATGCCTACCCGTTGCAACAGCTGCAATTGTTGTCTCACAGTCACACGGTTCAAACGGTAGAACTTCTTTTGAGTCGGGATATTACCCGTCCTTCCTTCGAGTTCTCCCAATGCAGCTTCATAACCCGGACTTTCCGGATCAACGTAAGCTGGCAGCGTTTTCACGCCGAGGCTCGTAATAAGCTGGGAGAAAGTATAATCCAACTTGGTTGCTTCAAATTCAAAACCATCAATTTGAAGTAGGTCATACTTCTCCTTGTAACGGTCAATAAATTCTTGCCAAGTGTCCCCACCAAGCCCATACTCGATAACCTTGTACAAATCAATAGGAAGTGTATTCATACAATTGTCGTATTTTAAATGTTGTTTTCAAATTCTTTTACTGCACCCATACAATTTGAGGAAGTGTAGTAATCTTTTGCAGGATAGCGACCACTTCTTCGTCAAACATGTACTGATAAATCTCTCCGGCATAGACTACTGTCCCACTGGCCTTTGTGTTGCCACTGGCTACAAGAATATCTTCTTGCAAATAACCATTAATGCCAAGAGTGGTAATATCTGATTCAGCCGCCTTGATCTGTGCATCCGTATAAGCGGTGAATGTCTTACCTGAAAGATCAAACTTCACAGCTGTACCGGCAGGAATCTTGCCAACCGCAACCCAATCGGAAATGTTGCTCACCATACCACCGCCCGGATAACGGTGACGGATTTCACGCCACACTTTACGGGCATGTCCGTATTTCACGGTGTTCACATCAAACGTGTTACCCATTGTTCCCATACATTTATTGTTTTAGAGTTAATAATTTCAATTCTTCTTCCAGCCTTCCTTCTTGCCTTTACGTTCAAAGTATCTGCTGGCTGCATTGTGTTGTGTTCCACCTGAACCGTCAGAAGTTCTTGGGGCGGTGCCATAACCCCTGCACGCCTTATATTCTGCATCATATTTCGGCAGAAATTCAGTAACCAGTTCATCCACAGTTTTCTTGGTATCGAAAGTTACCCCTTGTAAGGTCTTGCTCAACACATAATCATCATTCGCTTGTTTGGCCTTCATTGCAGCCGTAACCTTCTTCAACAAATCAGCTTGAACCTTTTTGCTGTCTTCCGCGTCTAAACGTGCTTCCAGTTCTTTCAGTTTCTTCTCCAGTTCATCATCGTTTTTCGGTGGTACCGGTGGAGTTGGAGGTGTCGGGGGAGTCGGTTGGGGCTTATAGTTTTTCTTAAAGTCCTCAACTCTGGTTGCGACATCATGGTTGTACTGTCCTTGCATCCCTTTCAGAAAATTCACAGCCTTGTTCCAATAAGCCTCGTCAGGCTCCGAACCTTCGGCTATGGGATTAAGTTCTACATACGTCTGTAATGTCTGCGGTGAAAAACTGGTTTCTCCAAGTTTCTCACTTAATGTGGATAAGATTTTTTCTTGTTCCATCGTGTTTATTTTGTGTTTATGTTGAATAAAAAAAGAGTCAGACAATGCTTTTTGCATCAATCTGACTCTTTGGTCTTATTTTCCATTTAATAGTGGGCAGTATTGGACTCGAACCAATGAAGACGAAAGCCAATAGATTTACAGTCTATCCCGTTTGCCACTTCGGTAACTACCCGTTTTGCGGAAGCAGAAGGATTCAAACCTCCGAAGCCTTTCAGCTTGCCTCTTTAGCAAAGAGGTGGTATCGTTCACTCACCCATACTTCCAATATGCGACCTACAAGATGTCTCGGTGAAACCACCGCATTTCCCTTGTATTTCGGACGTTATTCATTCTGTGTAGCGTATCAGAGAATCGAACTCTGGTTTCCACCGTGAAAAGGTGACGACCTAACCGTTAGTCGAATACGCCATTTGTTGAGATACAAGGATTTGAACCTTGAATAGCAGAACCAAAATCTGCTGTGTTGCCATTACACCATATCTCAATATGCGCGAAGAGAAGGACTCGAACCCCCGACAATCAGGTTTGGAATCTGACGTTCTTCCAACTGAACTATCTCCGCTTCATTGCGCCCGGTGATAGAATCGAACTACCGACCTTTACATTAACAGTGTATTGCTCTACCAATTGAGCTAACCGGACAATATACCTATACTCACCTAACCTGCGATACCCCATTTCAGCGTACCTGTGGGAATTGAACCACACCGTATAGGTTTTGTGGAAAGAGATGAAATCGAATCACCTTAACCGGATTTTCAGTCCGGCGCATACACCACGTCTGCCATCTTTCCATATTCTCCCTTTATCCCCATACGCCACATCGAAGGGAGAAACAATGCGGCAACTCCAACTATTGTTGCGGAGATTCGACTCGAACGAATGACCTTTGGGCTATGATCCCAACGAGCTACCAGCTGCTCCACTCCGCGATATTATCCTGAAAACTACTTTGTACCCACAATATCCACATTTATGTAGTTCTTGCATCTACGACACTTCACTCTCAATATAACAACACCATTGACATAGCTTATATCAGTTAGTTTCTGACCGCATATCGGACATAAAACTATCTTGTTGTATATTTCCCTTTGATCTGCATCTTTATCCGCACTAATTTTTATCATACTCCATGTTTTCGTTGCAAATATATGTACTGGATTTCTTTTCTCAAAACATTTTTGATATTATTTTCTATTAAAATGTAGAAAATAATACTCTTTATGCGTATTTTTGTACTGCAATATTAGAATCAGAGCTTATAGGCCGGTCTCCACATGTGTAATGTGAGGATCGGTTTTCTTTTTATGGAGAAATATAGTGGAATAAAAACGGTTAATGCCAGTTTGGTGCTTGATTATGAATATATCCAAATGTTAAGGGACGCGGATAGGAAAATTCCTAATCCGAATAAGATAATCGCACAAGGTGGAGGGCAGGAAAACATGCTCTCCACCCGGCTGATATTACCATCTGTGGGGGATGCCGTGGAGGAAGTAAAACTTTTACTCTTCTTATGGAAACATTGAAAGATATAAAAAATAAAACTTCCGTTCTGTGCTTCTCCGGCATGAGATAGACGATCTCTCTGATATGGTAGAAACATCATCCACCTTATATGATGATTTTGGGGAATACAACAAGTCCAAAAACGACATGCGCTGGAATTTCTATAAAGGTGGATTTTTAAAATTCAGCTATCATGCTGACACACTTGACGATTTCAAAAAGCGTTTTCAAGGTAAACAGTTCGCATATATAGGTGTGGATGAAATAACCCACATGGAATATCTCAAATTCAAATACCTTATCACTTGTAACCGTAACGCCTTTCATATCCGTAACCGCTTTATCGGAACATGTAACCCTGATCCTGACAGCTGGGTTGCAAAATTCATTGACTGGTGGATCGGAGAAGATGGTCTTCCAATCCCGGAACGTGATGGCAGAGTCCGGTATTGTTTTATGGACGGGGACAATGTTTCAGGTATATATTGGGGAGATACCCGTGAGGAAGTATATGAGCAATGCAAGGATATTATACACGCCTACTGGAAGCCGGAGTATGAGCAATATGGCACACCACAAGAACTGTTTATCAAGTCGGTTACTTTTATTGAAGCAAAACTTTCCGATAATGTAAAACTGATGTCTTCTGATCCGACCTATTTGGCAAACCTTGTCAACCAGTCAGACGAACAACGCGCACGTGATCTTGACGGTAACTGGAAATACAAAGCTGCCGGAGATGATATAATAAAGCTGACTCACATGGAAGCTTTATACCGCAATTCCATGCAGATAGGTGATGGAATACGCCGGGTATCGTGTGACGCGGCATTTGAGGGTGGCGACAGTCTTGTCATGTGGCTGTGGGAAGGATGGCATATAAGAGACATATTTGTTTGCAAACTTGACAGCAAGAAAACAGTCGATACCGTAAAAGCGATGCTGGAAGAATGGCATGTAAGAGAAGAATGCTTCACCTATGACCTTAACGGACTCGGACAAATATTCAAAGGTTTTTTCCCGAATGCAATCCCATTCAACAACAAAGAAGCCGTGGAAGAGAAATTCAAATACATCTATGCGAATTTAAAATCACAAGCGGCATATCTGTTCGCACAAAAAATTATCAACCGGGAGATTTCCATTGAACCGACTCTTCTTGAACGCAAGTTCTCCGGCAAAGGGTTTGAGAAAGTTCCCCTTAGACAGATTCTCGACAAGGAAAGGAAAGCGATACGAAAGGATGAAGACAGTGAAGAGAAGGGCTGGACTATTATCAAGAAGATCATAATGAAAAAATTAGTAGGCCATTCTCCCGACTTCATAGAAGCATTGCTTATGCGAATGATTTTTGAAATTAAACATAAACGCAAACACATAAAAGGTTTAGGATTAATATGATAGCAGAGATTCTTACAAAAAAGCCTTTTGCAAGGGTTACTCCCGAAGGTTACTTGCAAGGCAGGATTACGAGCGATTTAAGAAACGCATCGTTCACAAACAATAGTGATAGGCTGACATGGCAGCTCATTTCGCAGGCTGATTTTATCCGTGAATTTTATCCTTCAGGGCACAAGATCAACTCGGAATTGTTTTACCCGGATAGACTGAAATATGACGAAGAGAAGAAACGGTTCTTCCGAGAAAAAGTGTTCCGTGCCTCTTTTCCCTTTCAGATGATAATCACCATTCAACAGCTTGTACATCTATGTGGCAATGACATTCATCATGAGCTGACCGATACCAAAGTCGATGAAAGTTCACGGGAAATATTTCTCGAATTTCAAAAAGGATGGCTGGATAAGAATATGGAGATTGCATTTTACGAATATGCCAAAAGTGTAAAAATAACGGGAGATGCAGCAATCGTATTCTATATGAATGAAGGTAAGGTATTCACCAAGAATCTTTCCTATTTTGATGGTGACACTCTTTATCCTCACTACGACTCCATAACCGGTCAAATGACACTGTTTGCCCGACGATACAGTGACTATGACGAAGATGGAAAGGAACTCATTTCTTGGGTAGAAGTGTGGGACAATAAAAAAATGTACCGTTACCGTCAGGATAAAAGGGGAATAGTCGGAGCAATAAACAAATTGAAACAGTATTTCGGTATTGAAGGATATACATTAGTGGAAGAACACGATCATGGATTTGCCGAATGTCCGGTTGTATATTATCGGGACAAACACGGTGCCTGCTGGAGCTTTTCACAAGATAATATCGACAAGTACGAACTGGCTATTTCCCATTTGTGTCAAAACAATATGGCATACGCATTTCCGATCATGTTACTTAAAGGTGAAGATGTTGAGATTCAGGGAGATATGTATGGTGCGGTAAAAGCTATCACTATGGGGAAGGATGATGATGCAGGTTTATGAATCGTCCCGAAGCATCACAATCATTTGAACTTCAAATTAATACATTACTTAAAATGATTTTTATGGGGAGTTTTGTTGTCATGCCTCCCGAAGTAAAGTCAGGAGATTTGCCGGGTGTTGCTATCAAGCTGATCTATTCACCATCTTTGGAAAAAGCCATGATTGACTGCAAGGAATTTGACGAATCAATAGACAAAATGAAACGGCTGTTCCTGCACGGATATGGAACAGAAAAAGGCCAACTTACCAAATTCCTCAATTTGAAAATTTTTTCGTGGGCAGTTCCATACGTCCACCAAAATGCAGCCGAATTGGTATCGAACTTGGTACAATTAGTCGGTGCCGGTATTTTATCAAAAGAAACCGGCTCGGAAGAATCCGGTTATGGGAAAAACAATGAATGGGATCGTATCATGCGTGAATATAAGGAACAGCAACAAGCTGACTTGCTATATCAACTGAAAATCAAGAAAAATGAAAGTAAAGAGGGTAATGCAAAATGATCTGTACCAAAACGCGGAGCGCGAAAGCAATCCCGTACTCCGCGCTCCGAATCCAATGTAATTATACATTGGAAAAAGCCGCCTCTGCCTACATAAAATAGACAGAGGCTTTACTTTTTTTCAACAACTTGGTTGATAAGCTTGTGTTATAACAAGTCAACTTCTACATTGCAAATGTAATGAATGAATTGAATATGACACTACTTTCGATACAATTTTTTATTATAAGGCTTTCGAGGATATTTCCGGTTAAGCTTCTTTTGCAGATCATCATTGATACTTTCATTCAGAAGGATTTTAGAGTTTAGCACCCGGACTTCTCCAGTAAGTTCCATAATAGTTTTGGATTGTGTCGCATTTTGTTTTGAAAGTTCAACATTGGCAATAGCCAGTTTGCTGCATTCTGATGCAAGATGATTGAGTTTCTTTGTGCTGATTAATGATATTCCAAACATAATAATTCTGATATTTAACCTATTAAATAATTATATTGCTGA
>ENA-OQDW01000391-OQDW01000391.1-human-gut-metagenome-genome-assembly--contig:-NODE-391-length-18719-cov-4.275818_pt1 | contig 18719 bp, 20 predicted proteins | sample MGYA00242784_ERZ504613 | MGnify/ENA primary metagenome ERZ504613 (study PRJEB26092, sample SAMD00036330) | human gut metagenome | host: Homo sapiens | study: EMG produced TPA metagenomics assembly of... | reverse complement strand
TGGCCAAGGTCAGTGGATGGGGGGCGTCAGGTGATCCTGTCTGTTCCATGCTGTCAGCATGAACTGAATCGTCAGATCCGAAACGAAATGCTCCAGCCTGTTATGCGTTATGGGATCCTGAAGGAAAGAATGGCAGCTCTGATCACAGATGGTCTTCGTGCCGAGCTTCTGGAAAGCAAAGGATATGAAACCCAGCTTCTTGAATTTATCGATATGGAACATACACCAAAGAATATTCTGATCCGCGCAGTAAAAACCGGAAAGAAAAGGAGCAGGGACAGTTTTTCGGATACCATGAAGGCTCTTCATGTGGCTCCTACCCTGGACAGGCTTCTTTATCCGGAAGAGTCAGCCTCACAGAAGGGAGAATGACATGATGAAGATCCTACGTAAGGGAGCGATACTGCTGGTGATCTTTGTGGCAGTAGTAGCCGGGACCTCATTTCTGATGAACAGTCAGTCTACAGATAACCGCTCAGATATGAACGATGCCACACTTCCGGAGGTTATGGTAAAGATCGGAAGTACCCAGGCAAATAAGATGTATGGATACAGACAGCAGATGCAGACCGATTTCATGAGAGGAAGTATTACTCCGCTGGATACGACCAAAAAAGTGTCTTTTGAGATCAACCCATATGCTGATACAGTAACAGGGCTTGCTTATGAGGTACGGACTTCAGACGGAAGCAAGGTTATGGAGAACCGTAAGATCAAGAATCTCACGAAAGAGGACAACGGCTGTTTAAGTACAGAGATTGAGATCGGCAGTGACCTTCGCATGAACCAGGAGTATTCCATGCAGATCACGCTGGATACCAGTGAGGGGGAAGTTTACTACTATACAAGAGTGGTTTCCAGAACCCAGTTGAATACAGAAGCGTATCTTCAGTTTGTCAAGGATTTTTCCACAAAGTGTCTGGACAAGGAACAGGCAGATGCGCTGACCGGATATCTGGAAGCGGAGGATATTTCCGGCGGAACGAATTACAATAATATTTCCATCAATTCCGGACTTTCCAATATCAGCTGGGGATCCCTTTCTCCGAAGCTCTACATGGAAGGAGTTCCGCTGATCGATGATATCAATGAAACGACTGCAAGTATCACGCTGGATTATCAGGTTTCCGCACAGGATGATGAGGTAAAACCGAAATTTATGATGTTACGGAATTTTACCGTATGCGTTATACAGAAACAAGGATCATGCTGCTGGATTTTAAACGTTCTGCAACGAAGGTATTTGATCCGTCTCAGAAGGTAGTTTCCGATGCAGGCCTGCTTCTGGGTGTCCGTGACAAGAATGTCACCTATGCTTCAGACAGCAGTGGAAAGATTGTTGCTTTTGAGCAGGATGGGGATCTCTGGTCTTATGCACCGTCCAGCGGAAAGATCACAAGGGTCTTCAGCTTCCGCAAAGAGGAAGATAACGATTCCAGATATGTGCGCAACGAACATGATATCAAGATCATCCGAGTAGCAGATAACGGGGATGTGGACTTTGTATTGTACGGTTACATGAACCGTGGTGTTCACGAGGGGTACAGCGGTGTCTGTGTTTATCACTACAACAGCGACCGTAATGTGGTGGAAGAAAAAGTATTCATACCAAGTACAGAATCCTACGAGTTCCTGAAGGAAGATCTTGGAACACTCACTTATGTAAACAAAAACAATCAGCTGTTTCTGCTGTTTGCACAGAAGCTGTATCAGGTAGATATTGAGACAGGAACCTCCCAGGTTCTGGAAGAAGGGATCAAACAGAACCATTTTGTTGTGTCAGATACCAAGGCACATGCAGCATGGCTGATCGAATCCGGAGATGATGCAGGGAAGATCCGGGAAATTGAATTTGATTCTCTGAAAACAAGAGATATTTCGCCGGAAAGCGGAAAAAATCTGAGAGTTCTGGGATTTATGAATGAAGATCTGGTATATGGGATCCTTTCCGATGAAGACATTCTTACGGATGCCAATGGACATGAAACAGAGGGAATCAGCACATTCCGCATCGAGAGCTTTAAAGGAAAGGTGAAAAAAGAGTATCGTCAGGACGGCCTTTATATCACCAACGTAACGGTTGGCAGCACCATGATGGAGTTTGAACTTTCTGCAAAATCGGGGAATGCTTATACAGTCCAGAAAAAGGACAATATCATGAATAACAAAAAAGCATCCGGAAGCCAGATAGATGTAGCATTGATCACTACAAACCGTGCAGGAACGCTGATCCGCCTGACCATGACCCAGAAACCGGAGACAGACAGTCCGCTGCTTGTTTGTTCCAAGATCGAGAGTACTGAAGACTCATCGGTAACATTGGATACTACCGTTCCACAGGGAGAACTTTATTATGTTTATGCATATGGTTCTCTTGACCGTATCTATACCGATCCGGCTGCAGCTGTGAAACGCGCGGATGCGCAGACTGGAGTGGTACTTAACCGTGCGCAGCAGTATGTCTGGGAACGTGGAAACAAAAAAACAAAGCTTCAGATGAATATAGAAGATGTACCGGAAAGTATACGTACAGCCAACTGGAAGAAAAAAGAACTTCAGGATAGCCTTGGTGATATGGGAACGGTGATCGATCTGACCGGCTGCACTCTTGACAATGTTCTTTATGAGGTCAGTGCCCAGAGACCGGTGATCGCCAAGACAGGAGAAAATTCCAGTGTGGTGATCGTAGGCTATGATGAATATAATACCTATCTTTATGATCCGGCAACAGGCAGATCAGCCCGTATGGAATGAATGACAGTACAGCGCTGTTTGAGAGTGCCGGAAATGTATTTCTCACCTATATAGAAAACGTCACAGAGTGATGCTTACAGAGCAGGCCGGATGAAGGCTATGGGTTTACAGCAGGATGGCAAGACGGGAGTTCCCGTTTGGCATAAATCGAAAACAGGAAAAAAGTTCCTGTTTTCCGGGAAAAGCGCGACAGGAAAGGGGAAAAAGCAATGTTAAGTGAAAGTATTAAAAAACTGGTACAGTATGGAGTGGAGAGTGGTATTACTCCGGAATGCGAAAGGATTTATGCAACCAATCTTCTTCTGGATGCCTTTGGGGAAAGCGAATATACAGAACCGGAGACAGAGTATGCTAAAATCAATCTTGAGGAGACTTTGAACGAACTTCTTGATGAGGCTGTAAAGAGGGGCATCATCGAGGACAGTATTGTGTACAGAGATCTCTTTGATACAAAACTGATGAACTGTCTGATGCCGCGTCCTGCCCAGGTACAGAGAGAATTCTGGGATGCTTATAAAGAAGATCCGGAAAAAGCCACAGATTATTTTTATAAGCTAAGTCAGGACAGTAACTATATCAGACGTTATCGCGTAAAAAAAGATCAGAAATGGACAGTAGACAGCGAATATGGCAAGATTGATATCACGATCAACCTGTCCAAACCGGAAAAAGACCCAAAGGCTATCGCAGCTGCCAAGCTGGTAAAATCCAGCAGCTATCCAAAATGTCTGCTTTGTCCGGAAAATGAAGGCTATGCAGGAAGAGTCAATCATCCGGCAAGGGAGAACCACAGGATCATCCCGATTACCATCAATGACAGTCCATGGGGCTTCCAGTACTCTCCATATGTTTACTACAATGAACATTGTATCGTATTTAACAGTCAGCATACTCCGATGAAGATCGAGAGAAATACATTTATCAAGCTGTTTGATTTTGTAAAGCTGTTCCCACATTATTTCCTTGGCTCCAATGCGGATCTTCCAATCGTAGGAGGTTCTATCCTCAGCCACGATCATTTCCAGGGCGGGCATTATACCTTTGCCATGGCGAAGGCAGAGATTGAAAAGCATGTGACGATCCCGGGATACGAAGATGTGGAAGCCGGCATTGTAAAATGGCCTCTTTCCGTACTGCGTATCCGCAGTAAAGACGAGAAGAGACTGATCGATCTGGCAACACATGTACTGGCAGGCTGGAGAGGATATACGGATGAGGCTGCATTTATCTTTGCAGAAACGGACGGAGAGCCGCACAACACCATCACACCGATCGCACGTAAAGTGGGAGATACCTTTGAACTGGATCTGACATTACGTAATAATATCACAACAGAGGAGCATCCGCTGGGGGTTTATCATCCGCATGCATGCTATCATCATATCAAGAAGGAGAATATCGGTCTTATCGAAGTTATGGGACTCGCTGTTCTTCCGGCCCGTCTGAAAGAAGAGCTGGAGCTTCTTGAAGAATACATTTTAAGCGGCAGGGATATCGCTTCCAATGAGAAAATCGAGAAACATGCTGCATGGGTTGCAGAATTTCTGCCAAAATATGAGAAACTTGATAAAGATAATATCCAGGAAGTCCTTCGCAGGGAAGTGGGCAATGTATTTGTTCATGTACTGGAGGATGCCGGTGTTTATAAATGCACACCAGAGGGCAGGGATGCATTTATGAGATTTATCAATACTCTGTAAAAAAGTACGGAGGCATCCGGGGATGGATATGTATTTCAGGAGGAGTTTGTTTATATGAAAAACAGAGAAAAAACCGGAAAGGCCTTTCAGGTAAAATGGCTTTTGCTGGCACTTGTGGCAGCTGCACTGATCTTTGTGCCGGCTGCATCGCATAAGGTGTCGGCGGCGAAGCTTGTTTATACCGTTAAGTTCAATAATAATTCAGGTACCAGCAAAAGTAAGACGTATACCGCACTGACACGGAATGTGACATTAAATACCACGATCCGGCTTCCGGCAGTACCAAGGCTGTGGGATATCAGAATCTCGGATGGACACACGGAAGGGGAGCAGTAAGGTAGTATATAAAGCAGGTGCCAGCGTAAAGGTCAGAAAAGACATGACTCTGTATGCGGTCCGCAGAAAGAGTAAGTATTATACCGTAAACTTCTATCTTGGAAATGGAAGCACCAATTCCGCATATAAGAAGCTGCAGAAAAAAGTAGAAGAGGGTACATATTACACATTACCTGCAGTTCCGTCCAGATCGGGATATGTAAGTCTTGGCTGGTCGACAGCAAAGAACGGCAAGGCATCTACTGCAAAAAAAGCAGGAACGAAGATTAAAATCTCCGGTAATATCAGATATTATTCCGTACAGATGCAATCAGTAAAAGTAAATCTCCGTAAGTCAAACGGAACAATATGGAAGACAGTAACGCTTGGAAAGGGCGGTTATCTTAAGTTCCCATCCGTACCCAATGCGGAAGGTTATACGTTTATGGGCTGGTCTAAGACCAGACGGACCGGTTCTTCCACAGATCCGGATTACGAAGCCGGCGAACTTCTGCAGATCAGCAAAAACACCAATCTGTATGCGACGGTATTTAACCGTGCACTGGAGAAGGACATCAGTTCCGATGAGATGGCTCGTCCGGCTATCGGTATGATGTACAGTAAGGTCATTTTTGTGGGAGATTCCCGTACTGCAGGAATACAGGCGACACTGAAAAAACAGATGAGCAGTTCTGTAACAAATGGGGTTTCTTTTGTTGCAAACCCAGGAAAGGGCTTGAGCTGGTTCCGGGATACAGGATATGCACAGCTTATAGAAGAGATCGACAAAACAGAAGGTTCCAAACCGATCGCCGTTATCTTTAATCTGGGTGTCAATGACCTGGGAAATGCAGGCAATTATGTCAGCTATATGACCAGTATCGCATCCACATTGAAAAGTAAGAACTGTAAGCTCTTTTACATGTCTGTAAATCCCGTCAACAGTACCATGATCACAAAAACGGGAAGAGGCGCCCGTACAGAGGCACAGGTAAGAGAATTCAACAGCAAGATCCGTTCCGGTCTTTCTCTGTATTACAAATATATCGATATGTACAGCGTACTTATGAAAAAAGGCTACGGGACCAATGCCCGCTATGATGGTGTGGATGACGGCGATGACGGACTTCACTACACAACAAAGACATTCAAGAGGATCTACTATTACTGCATTACTTATCTCAACACAGGAAGTATCAACGCATCTTATTATTAATGGTATAACAGACAGAAAAATCCCGTCTGCCGGAGACATTCCGCCAGGCGGGATTTTTCTGTCCGGCGGCCCGCTATTTTTCTGTCCGACAGGGCAATTACTCCTTGCACGAACCATGAGAATAGTCTATACTTAATTCGATACGGACGTTTGGAGGTCCGCAGGGACGTGTAATCCTGAATATGAGGAATGAGGTATAGATTATGAAACTGACAACAGTGAAAGAGATTTACAGAAACCGTGAACAGTATCTCGACAAAGAGATCACCGTAGGTGGATGGGTACGAAGTGTTCGTGATTCCAAGGCGTTTGGATTCATCGTACTTCATGATGGAAGCTTTTTTGAAACTCTTCAGATCGTATATCACGATAACATGGAGAATTTCGCAGAGGTTTCCAAGCTGAACGTTGGAGCAGCCATCATTGTTAAGGGAACGCTGGTAGCTACCCCTCAGGCGAAGCAGCCATTTGAGATCCAGGCAACAGAGATATCTGTAGAGGGAGCTTCCGCACCGGATTATCCACTTCAGAAGAAGAGACACAGTCTTGAATACTTAAGGACCATGACACATTTAAGACCGAGAACAAATACTTTTCAGGCTGTATTTCGTGTACGTTCTCTCTGTGCATATGCGATCCATAAATTTTTCCAGGAGAGAGGCTTTGTCTATGTGCACACACCGCTGATCACAGGAAGTGACTGTGAAGGTGCAGGAGAGATGTTCCAGGTAACAACACTGGATCCGAAGAATATTCCGCTGACAGAGGATGGAAGTGTTGATTATTCACAGGATTTCTTCGGAAAGGAGACAAACCTTACCGTAAGCGGACAGCTGAACGGAGAGACTTATGCACAGGCATTCCGCAATATCTACACATTCGGACCGACCTTCCGTGCTGAGAATTCCAACACTACCCGTCATGCAGCTGAGTTCTGGATGATCGAGCCTGAGTGTGCGTTTGCAGACCTTCAGGACGCTATGGAGCTTGCAGAGGCTATGCTGAAATACGTGATCCGTTATGTCTTTGAGAATGCACCGGAGGAAATGAACTTCTTCAATTCCTTCATTGACAAGGGGCTTCTTGACAGACTGAACCATGTGCTTAATTCTGAATTTGCACATGTGACCTATACAGAGGCTGTTGAGATCCTTGAGAAGAACAATGACAAATTTGATTATAAGGTATTCTGGGGATGTGATCTTCAGACAGAGCATGAGCGCTATCTGACAGAGCAGGTCTACAAGAGACCGGTATTTGTTACAGATTATCCGAAGGAGATCAAGGCATTTTACATGAAACTCAACGAGGATGGAAAGACAGTTGCGGCTATGGACTGCCTGGTGCCGGGAATCGGAGAGATCATCGGAGGAAGCCAGAGAGAGGATGACTACGACAAGCTGAGAACACGTATGGATGAGCTGGGTCTGAAACCGGAGGATTACGATTTCTATCTGGATCTTCGTAAATATGGTTCCACACGTCATTCCGGCTTTGGTCTTGGATTTGAGAGATGTGTCATGTACCTTACAGGTATGGGCAACATCCGTGACGTGATCCCATTCCCGAGAACTGTAAAGAACTGCGATCTTTGATCAGAACACTTTTGCACAGCAGGACGTTCTGTGCTCCTGAGATCAGAGAACAGCAGGGAGAAATTGGCAACAGGTATTGATATGTGTGACTGACACACAAGGGAGAACATTATGAGATTTATTCATCTTGCAGACGTGCATCTGGGCGCAGTTCCCGACAGGGGCTGCCCGTGGAGCAAAGAGCGGGAGGAAGAAATCTGGAGCACTTTCCGCCGGGTTATTGCGGGCATCCGCGAAGATCCGGTGGATTTGCTATTTATATCCGGAGATCTGTTCCACCGCCAGCCTCTTATGAGAGAGCTTAAGGAAGTAAATTATCTGTTTTCCACCATCCCGGATACCAGAGTGTATCTGATGGCAGGAAATCATGATTTTATAAGCAGGGATTCTTTTTATAATACGTTTGAGTGGAATTCCAATGTTATATTTTTCAGGAGCAGGGAACTGACCTGCGTTAAAGATCCCAGGCTTGATGTCTATGTATATGGACTGAGTTACTATGACCGGGAAATAAAAGACGGACTTTATGATCAGGCTGTCCCTGTCCAGAAAGAAGGAATCCATATTCTGCTGGCCCATGGCGGCGACGAGAAGCACATTCCTCTCAGTGCAGCAGCTCTGGCGGCGTCAGGCTTCGATTATGTGGCGTTAGGGCATATCCACAAGCCGCAGATCCTGATCCGTGACCAGGCGGCCTTTTCCGGGGCTCTGGAGCCCATTGACAGGAATGATACAGGGGAACATGGATATATGGAGGGACGACTGATCAACGGAAGGATCCGTACAGAGTTCGTTCCCTTTGCCTGTCGTTCCTATCAGCAGCTGGTAATGACACTTCACGAGGAAACTACACAGATATCTCTGGAAGAAGCGGTAAAATCCCAGATTTTCCGCAGAGGAGGAAGGAATATCTACAGGATCGTTCTTCAGGGAATGCGTTCGCCGGATCTTCTTCTGATCCCTGAGAAACTGAAAAGTCTCGGAAATGTTACCGATGTTGTGGATGAATCCTGGCCGGCGTATGATCTTGGTGAGCTCTACAAACGCTACAGCGGTACTCTGATCGGTGATTATATCGGCTATTTTCTGGCCAAAAAGGGTATGGATACCGTGGAAAAAAAGGCGCTGTATTATGGGCTTCAGGCATTGCTTGAGACAGGCAGCCGGCGATAAAGGGGCAGCACAGGAGGATAGCATAAGATGGTTATCAGACGTTTAAAAATAAAAAATTTCGGGAAGATCCGGGACAAGGATATGGAGCTTTCGCCTGGGATCAACGTACTTTACGGTGAAAATGAGAGTGGAAAAACTACCACACATACATTTATCCGCTCCATGTTTTACGGCGTTCGCAGACTGCGGGGAAAGGCTGCTCTGAACGATACATATACAAAATATGAACCATGGGAAAATCCGGCAGAATATGGTGGGATCATGTGGTTCACAAGCAAGGGGAAGAAGTATCGTCTAACCAGGAATTTTTATAAAGAAAAGAAGCTGGGAGAGCTTCTCTGTGAAGATGATGGCAGCCTTGTGGATGCCGAACAGGGAGCTCTTGGGACTATTCTGGGAAATGTAAGTGAGGCAGTTTATGATAATACGGTGTCTGTGGCACAGCTGAAAAGCGTTACAGGAAAAGATCTCGTACGTGAACTGCAGAATTACATGGCCAGCTATCAGGGAACCGGTGACAGTTCCATTGACATGGGACGGGCCATGCAGATGCTGAAAATGTCCAGAAAAGGATATCTGACAGAAGCGGCCCGGCGAAAAAAGGAGCTGGAAAAGGAAAAAGAAAAGATTTCCGCAAACATGGAATATATCTGCAGAGAGATCCGTGAACTGGATGAGAAGCGTGATCGGATCATGCAGCAGCAGGACGGGATGAACATAGGGACCAGAGAACGGAGTACAGAGGATCTTCTTGAGCTTCGGATCGATCGTGTAAAAAGAAGACGGGAGCAGACAGATGCAGTTCTGACAGTTGTGCTGCTTGGTGGGATTGCCGGTACCGGCTGCCTGGCGGCTTTTTCCGGACAGGTTATTTTCAGCGTTCTTGCAGGCGTGGCAACTGCGGCGATTTCTGTAGCGGCATTGTTTTTCCGCATACGGCTCAGCAGGGAGCTGAATAAGAGAGAACGTCAGAGAGAGCGCTGGCTTTCCAGACATGAGGAGCTGACCTGGAACCGGAACAGTCTGGACAGTGACTACGAAGAGAAGCATACAGCGCTGGAGAACCTGCAGGCAGAGTTGACGGAATGTGAAGAAAACACAGAAGTGATCACTCCGGAGGAAACGGAGATCCAGGCGCTGAATATGGCTATGGAGACGATTGAGGCACTTTCCGGAAACATTACGGATCAGGTAGGGGTCCGTCTGAAAAAACGTACATCTGAGATATTAAGTGAGATCACCGGTGGCAGATACCAGGAGGTTCTGATGGATGAGGCACTGCATATGTCTGTGAACACAGGGGAGCGTATCGTATCCATTGAGAGACTGAGTCGCGGGACACTGGAGCAGATTTATTTTGCCCTTCGTATGGCAGCAGGAGAGCTTTTCTGCAAAGAGGAACCGTTCCCTGTGATCCTGGATGATGTATTTGGCATGTATGATGAAGAACGTCTTGCAGCGGCTCTCAGGTGGCTGCATAAAGAAAACAGACAGGTGATCATAAGTACCTGCCATAAAAGAGAAATGGAGATCCTGGATAAAGAGAGGATTCCCTATCAGAAGCTTCCTATGTGAGCTTTTGCAGGAAGATTTCAGCATAAAGATCAAAAGCAAAGCAGACAGCAGATGCGGATCATGGATATCCGTCTGTTACAGAAATATAAAGCGGCTGCGCTTTCTGAGAAACTGTTATATCGTTCTCAGAAGGTGCAGCGCTTTGCGTGCGTTATGATTTATTTATTTCTCATGCTGGCTCATGTAATTTGTTACGCAGCGTTTGATTCTGTCTACCGGATTCAGAAGGTGGCTGACAGAGGTATCATGGTTCAGCGTATCAATGATCAGAGCAATATATTTGCTCATATCGCAGCTGATGTAGTATGGCTTCTCAAGAAGCTCCGGTGACTGATAAACCAGGTTAGTAGTAAGGAGCTTGTCGAAGTAGCCCTTCTTGTAAGCATCGTCAAATTTATCAAGACCATCGGTAAAGAATCCGAAGGTAGAGCAGATGTAAACTCTGCCTGCTCCTTTCTCTTTCAGGAGAGACGCGATCTTAATGATCGTATCACCGGAGGAGATCATATCATCGATCAGGATCATATCCTTGCCCTCGATCTTTGGTCCGAGGAATTCATATGCTGCGATCGGATGACGGCCGTTTACATATCTTGAGTAATCCAGACGTTTATAGTACATACCCATATCAACACCGAGGACATTGGCGAGATAGATCGCACGGTTCATGCTTCCTTCGTCCGGGCTGATCGTCATGAAATGATCCTTGTCGATATGAAGTCCCTTTTCATTATTAAGAAGAGCCTTGATGAACTGGTAGGATGGCTGTACAGTCTCAAAACCATGAAGAGGAGTCGCATTCTGTACACGGGAATCATGTGCATCAAAGGTGATGATATTCTCAACACCCATATCGATCAGCTCATGAAGTGCATTGGCACAGTCAAGAGACTCTCTTCCGACACGTTTGTCCTGGCGACTCTCATAGAGATATGGCATGATCACGTTGACTCTGCGGGCTTTTCCGCCTACAGCGGCGATAACACGCTTCATATCCTGGAAATGATCATCCGGGGACATAAGATTCGTGTAAGGTCCGATCGGATAGGATAAGCTGTAATTTGTCACATCTACCATTACGTAGATATCATCACCGCGGACAGATTCGTTGATGGTGCATTTACCCTCACCGGAGCCGAAACGTGGAGTCTTGGCGTCAATAATGTAAGAATCGCGCTTGTATCCCTCGAATGCAAAGGAGTCCATTCCAGGATACTGTCTTTCGGCACGCCATTTGACCAGCCAGTCATTCACCTTCGCGCCTAATGAGCTGCAGCTCTGAAGGGGAATCAGTCCAAGTCTTCCTACCGGGAGTGTGGAAAAATCTTTTGTATTTACCTGTGCCATTTTAATTTCCTCCTAAAAATATTTTCTGTATACGGATGTCCTTCCCGATCAACGATATCATCTGATAGTTGCTGGCAATTCGGGAAAATGTTCTCTCGGAATAGGTATCCGAGAAATTTTTGAGCGTCAGATTCGTGGAAATGATCGTGGATTTCCTGCGCATGATCCGCTCATTGAGACAGAGAAAAAGCTGTGAAGATACGAAACTGTTGGTAAGCTCCGTTCCCAGGTCATCAATGATCAGAAGATCACAGTCATAGATCAGTTCCTCGTCTGTGCCGGTATCTTTTCGGGAAAAAGAATTCGCAGCCATCATATCAAAAAGATCGTAGGCGGAAAAGTACAGGACACAGTGGGTGGATCTGAGAAGCTCTCGGGCGATGCAGTGTGAAAGAAAGGTTTTTCCCACACCGGTATCACCATATAAAAACAGGTTTTCAAATTTATGGTCGAAGTTCTGCACAAAGCGCTGTGCAGTGTCATAGGCCCGTCTGGCTGTTTCCAGGGCAGACAGTCCCGTGGCTTCGTTTTTTATTGTAGCAGAATAATAGTCAAATGAAAAGCTGTCAAAATTCTCTTTTTCGAGAATTTCATTCAGATTGGACTGTGCATAAAGCAGTTCGATCTCAGCTTTTTTAAAACAGGTGCATTTTCGGCTGCCGATATAGCCGGTATCCTGACAGTCAGGGCAGGTGTAAGGCATCTCAAGATAGTCTCCGGGAAAGCCGTTTGCAACAAGAAGGGTGATCCGTTCATCGGAAAGCTCCTGGATGGCTGCCTTCAGATCCGAAGTTCCCTTTTCTTCGCCGTTTAAAAGGCGACGGACTTTGTCAGCACTTAAAGTTGCCACCTCGTCATCGATCTCTTTCAGACGGGGGATCTTTCCGTAGGCTTCGGCTGTGTGCTCCTCCAGAATACGGTGGTTCTGTGCCTGCCGGCGGCTGTATTCTCTCATTATAGTATCATATTGAAAATTCTGTAAAGGCATAAAGCGCTCCTTCCAGGTTCTGTTACTGATTATTTAAAAGACGTTTCTCATATTCCGCAAAATCATAATCACGCTGGTGGAAATTATTGAAGCGGTTGCTATTCTGAGGCTGAGTCTGGGGCTGCTTCTTCCTGGAAACGGATTTCTCAAGCTGGCGTTTTTTGTGTGCGGCATCCAGAAGCCGGATATCCTCCAGCGTATGTACGTTTTTCTTTTTCCAGCCGGAGAGGATCTTATCTGCATATTGGAAACTGGGCTGTCCGGTGGAAAGGACAGTACGGCTGCAGGCTTCCTGGATCAGCTCCAGATCAAAACCGTAGGTCTTGCGCCAGGTATCAATGTAAGTGATCTCGTTATCAACAGGATTGCGGCCGCTGATCCCCATAGCCTTCAGGATCGTGTAATAATCCTTGGAAAAACGGGAGCTGGCATCCCGGGCCATCTCGACGGTGGTGATGCCGTCTTTTGCCCAGGCGAGTGCAACAGTTTCAATATAACGCATACTCTTGCGGCCTCTGGAAACACAGTATTCCACCAGATATTCGATGAGATCCGCAGACATATGGAGTTCATCATAGAAAAAAAGGATCTTCTGCATTTCTGTAGGCGTCAGTGTTTTGGTCAGATACTGCTCTGTGATATAGAGAAGCTGACTGATCTCTTCGTTTTGCTTAAGTTCTCTGATCCGGTCAGGAGTGAGACTGAGAATGTAATCAGCGGAGCTTGGGACTCCCGGATCCGTGTTCTCGGAAACGGAAGCAGAATTGCCGGAACCGGTGAAAGTATCCACGGAAGCGCTGCTCTCTCTATGACCGGTATCCGCAAAGGTTCCAGCAAAGTGATCCCGGAAAGCTTCTGATCTGCAGTATAGGTTAATGCGATCAGTTTCTCACTTTCCCAGTATTTCAGCGCACGGGAAATATCTCTTTCCGTGCAGAAAAGGCTGTCTGCCATATGCTCCAGGCTGAAAGAAGAAGGAGCGGCAGATACCATACGGAGAAGGTAGATATATACCTTTACGAACTCCCCGTTGGCACGAGGCATGAAATTGTCAATAAAGCGATTGGAAAGAATCGTTACCTCCAGTTCTGAGGAATTCTGAAGTGAAATCAGGCTCATGATCAGCAGCTCCCTTTCTAAAATACAGCAGATATTTCAGGTGATATCCCAAAGTCCGCCATGCTAAAAAGGATTATAGCACAACCGCTTTTACTTGAGAATAGTCTATTTTCACAGAAGTTGTGCACCAATTTCCATGTGGAAAATGTGGATAGTGTGGAAAACTTTGAGGATAACATTATCAGCAACTAACAAAAACCTTAATTTTGTAAGAAAAATGCGGTATTTGTTGGATTTGGCTGTTGAATTATGTCAAGTAGGTTATGCACAAAAAAATCCACATGCCAGGCACGTCTGAAATGTGCATAAGCATGTGGATAATGTGGATAATTATTTTCCGAGAAGGTGTTCTCCAATATTTACAACGTCTCCGGCGCCCATAGTTATCAACAAATCACCATGTGCACAACTTTTTAAGAGGAAGCTCTCGATCTCATCAAAAGTTGGGAAATATTCGCAGGGGGTTCCAAGTTCCTGGATCTGTTTCTGGAGATCCTGGGAAGAAATACCAAGATTGTCTGTTTCACGTGCGGCATAAATATCAGCCAGTACAACATGATCGGCCAGAGTCAGCGCTTTTGCAAACTCCGGAAGAAGAGCTTGGTACGTGTGTAGGTATGAGGCTGGAATACACACCATACCTTCTGATGCGGATAATTCTTTGCAGCATGAAGGGTTGCCTCGATCTCGGTTGGATGATGCGCGTAATCATCAATGATGGTGATACCGCCGATCTCACCTTTATACTGGAAACGACGGTCTGTACCGGTAAAGCTTCCGAGACCTTTGACGATCACATCATCCGGAAGGTCCAGAAGGCGTCCTACGGCAATGGCGGCCAGTGCATTGGATACGTTGTGGATACCCGGTACACGCAGATAATAGCTGCCGATCTTTTTGCCCCGGAAGAGAACGGAGAAGGAAGGATGTCCGTATTTATCCCAGGTAATGTCTGCTGCGGTGTAATCGGCATCGTGCTCCAGACCATAGGTAAGAACCTTGCATGGAAGCTCCCGGGTGATCGTCTCATACTCCGGTGTGTCGGCGTTGATGATCAGAGTACCGTCAGCAGGGAGAAGCTCTGCAAATTTCCGGAAGGATGGCGGATGTCATCGATGTCCTTGAAGAAATCCAGATGATCGGCATCCATGTTCAGGATCACACTGATCTTAGGGAAGAAGCTTAAAAAGCTGTTGGTGTATTCGCATGCCTCTGTGATAAAGGTCTCAGAATTTCCAACGCGGATGTTTCCGTGGATAGCAGGAAGGATTCCGCCAACACTGATGGTAGGATCACAGTCACCCTCAAGAAGGATATGGGAAACCATGGAAGTAGTAGTGGTTTTTCCGTGGGTTCCGGAAATTGCGATCGGTGTATCGTAGTTCCGCATGATCTGTCCCAGAAGCTCTGCGCGGGTGAGCATTGGAAGCCCTTTTTCTTTCGCACAGGCAAATTCCGGGTTGTCCGGGTGGATCGCTGCTGTATAGACAACCACATCTACATCATCCTTGATGTTGGAAGCACGCTGTCCGTAATAGATCACAGCGCCACGTTCTTCCAGTGTGCGGGTCAGCGGGCTGGATTTGGCATCGGAACCGGAAATCCGGAAATTTTCTTCCAGAAGGATCTCGGCAAGGCCGCTCATGCTGATGCCTCCGATCCCGATGAAATGAATATGGAGCGGTTTATGAAAGTCTATCTGATACATAATAATCTCCTTATATATATGTTATTTTCGTAGCTCTTTTGTCTGTTTTATTATAACGCCAACAGAAACAATTGAAAAGTGGTTCTTTTGGCTAAAAAAGCGGTTTTTTCCGGAATATAAAAGTAACCAGAAAATAACATCGAAAAATGTTGAAAATTACCAGAGGAATGAAAAAAATGATGAGTCTTACCAATTTATAATATACAATAGCGATAAAAAAAGTAAAATACAGCTAAAATAATTGTAAAAAATGTTCACTAATACAGTAAAGTATGCTATAATGAAATAATCATAACATACAAGAGGTGATCGCATGATTAAGAAAGAGATGATTGCCATGCTCTTGGCCGGTGGGCAAGGCAGCAGGTTAGGAGTTTTGACAGAAAAGGTTGCAAAGCCGGCAGTCGCTTTTGGTGGTAAATATCGTATCATCGATTTTCCACTGAGCAATTGTATTAACTCGGGAATTGACACGGTGGGTGTGCTGACACAGTACCAGCCTCTCCGCCTGAATACACATATCGGTATCGGTATTCCGTGGGATCTTGACCGCAATGAAGGCGGTGTCACAGTCCTTCCTCCGTATGAGAAGAGCACAAGCAGTGAATGGTACACAGGAACTGCCAATGCGATCTATCAGAATCTGGCTTATATGGAGCAGTATAACCCGGATTATGTACTGATCCTTTCCGGTGACCATATCTATAAGATGGATTACGAAGTGATGCTGGATTTCCACAAGGCGAACAAGGCAGATATTACGATCGCGTGTATGCCGGTTCCCATTGAGGAAGCCAGCCGTTTTGGTATTATGGTTACTGATGAGAGCAGCCGTATTACTGAGTTTGAGGAGAAGCCGGAGCATCCAAGCAGCAATCTTGCATCCATGGGTATCTATATTTTCTCATGGCCGGTTCTGAAGGAAGCACTGATCGCCTGAAGGATCAGAATGGCTGTGACTTCGGTAAACATATCCTTCCGTACTGTAAAGAGAAGGGGCAGCGCCTTTTTGCTTATGAGTACAATGGCTACTGGAAAGATGTAGGAACTCTTGGTTCTTACTGGGAAGCAAATATGGAGCTGATCGATATCATTCCGGAGTTTAATCTTTATGAGGAATTCTGGAGGATCTACACCAAGGGAGATGTGATCCCGCCACAGTATATTTCCGCAGATGCAGTTGTGGACAAGTGTATCATCGGTGAGGGAACAGAAATCTATGGTGAAGTACATAATTCAGTGATCGGTCCGAATGTTATCATCGGCAAGGGCAGTGTGATCCGTGATTCTATTATCATGAAGAATACAGCAGTTGGTGAGAACGTTGTTATGGATAAAGCCATCGTGGCAGAAGATGTTGTCATCGGAAATAATGTTGTGATCGGATGCGGCGAGGAGGTACCGAATGTTCTGAAACCGGCTGTATATTCCTTTGGACTTGTGGCTATCGGCGAAAACAGCGTGATTCCGGACAGTGTCAAAATCGGTAAGAATACCGCTATCGCCGGTATTACAACAAAAGAAGACTACCCTGACGGAGAACTGGCAGCCGGCCAGGTAATTGCAGCAAAGGACGGTGGGAAAGAATGAGAGCGATAGGTATTATTTTGGCAGGCGGTAATAATAACCGCATGAGAGAATTATCAAACAAAAGAGCAATCGCGGCAATGCCTATTGCAGGAAGTTACCGCGCGATCGACTTTGCCCTCAGCAACATGGCAAATTCACATATCCAGAAGGTTGCTGTGCTGACACAGTATAATGCCCGTTCCCTTAATGAGCATTTAAGTTCATCTAAATGGTGGGATTTCGGAAGAAAACAGGGAGGACTTTATGTCTTTACTCCAACCATTACCAGAGATAACAGCTTATGGTATCAGGGTACTGCAGATGCGATCTATCAGAACCTGAGCTTTTTAAAGAACAGTCATGAACCCTATGCGGTGATCGCTTCCGGCGATGGAATCTACAAGCTGGATTACAATAAAGTCCTGGAGTATCATATCGCAAAGCGGGCAGATGTTACCGTTGTATGTACTACATGCAAGGATCAGAGCCAGGTTGAGAGATTTGGTGTTCTTCGCATGAATGAGGACTGTCGGATTGAGGAATTTGAGGAGAAACCGATCGTTTCCTCCTATAATACGGTATCTACTGGTATCTATGTCATCCGAAGAAGGCAGCTGATCGAACTGATCGAGCGTGCTGCCCAGGAAGGAAGGCATGATTTTGTAAATGATATTCTTATCCGTTACAAAAATCTGAAGAGGATTTACGGATATAAGATCGATAACTACTGGAATAATATCTCTACTGCAGAGGCTTATTATCAGACAAATATGGATTTCCTGAAACCGGAGATCCGGAACTATTTCTTCAAACAGGAGCCGGCGATCAAAACCAAGATCGCAGATGTACCTCCTGCTAAGTACAATCCGGGTGCAACTGTGAAGAACAGTCTGGTGTCCAGCGGATGTATCATCAACGGAACTGTGGAGAATTCTGTTCTGTTCCGTGATGTATTTGTAGGAAATAACTGTGTGATCAAAAACTCTGTGATCCTTAATGACGTATATCTTGGAGATAATACGCATATTGAGAATTGCATTGTTGAGAGCCGGGATACCATCCGGGCAAATTCATATTACTGCGGCGAAGAAGGAGAAGTGAAGATCGTCGTAGAGAAAAACGAACGCTACGTATTATAAATGCGGAAGATCAGTTTTCCGCAGATACGGTTAGCGAAATGAAAGGGGCAAGTAGCAATGAATATTACAGATGTACGTGTGAGGAAGGTAGCAAAAGAAGGGAAAATGAAGGCCGTTGTGTCTGTCACAATAGATGATGAGTTTGTGGTACATGACATCAAGGTGATCGAAGGCGAGAAGGGGCTGTTCATGCAATGCCAAGCCGTAAGGCAAGCGACGGTGAATATCGTGACATCGCACATCCGATCAATTCAGCAACAAGAGAGCAGATCCAGAAGATCATCCTGGACAAGTATCAGGAAGTAATGGCTGAGGAAGCTGAGAATGAGGTTCTTATGGAGGCTGCGGAGTAAAAGAAGTAGCTTCAGGGGGGATTACATCAGAGAAGTATTCTCGTAGCTGATGATCTTTGGATTGAAACAGCATAGAATAAAAACTGCCGTTTTACAGATAAATCTGTGAGAGGGCAGTTTTTTTATGCTCCGGAAAACAAAAAAACGCTTTTCAGTTCATAAAAATTT
>ENA-OQDW01000390-OQDW01000390.1-human-gut-metagenome-genome-assembly--contig:-NODE-390-length-18723-cov-2.349269_pt1 | contig 18723 bp, 24 predicted proteins | sample MGYA00242784_ERZ504613 | MGnify/ENA primary metagenome ERZ504613 (study PRJEB26092, sample SAMD00036330) | human gut metagenome | host: Homo sapiens | study: EMG produced TPA metagenomics assembly of... | reverse complement strand
CTAGTGAAACAACTTCATCACTAAGGTGAAACGATAAATGAGTCCAGGAAGCAAGTAAGCATTCGGCCTCGTGCGTGTTTCTCTCCAAGTTATAATAAAGTCAAAAGCCAGACGAAGCATGTCTGCTTTGACTTTATTATAGCTTTCCTGTTTATCCTTTCCAATTAAATGGCAGTAAATCGGTGTAATCGTTTTTCTCTTCTCTTTCTTTCTCCTGTACCCTAATCAGCACGTCCTGCATCCATAGTTTTGGGTTCACCTTATTTTCCCTACAGCATCCCATCAGTGAAAAGAAAATTGCCGCTGCATGTGCTGCCTCATGTGATCCGGAGAAGAGCGTATTTTTTCTGTTTAAAGTCAACGGCCTTATAGAACGCTCCACCGGATTATTGTCAATGCAGAACTGTGCGTCATTGACATATCCGGACAGTTGTTCAAAGCGTGTGTACATATAGAACATGGCCTTGGCAATAGGCGATTTATCGACCGTATGTCCATATTCCTCCTTGCACCATTTTTCCAGTTCTTTGATAATAGGGTACGATTTTTCCCGGCGAAGCTTTACCACCGCCTCCCCTTCCAGATGTTCCATTCTGATTTTCTCCTCCACGGCATACAGTCCGCCTATTTGTCCAAGTGCATGCCTTGCTCTGGGAGGGTCATTTCCTTCCGCTTCCACAAAGTTGCGCCTGACGTGCGCCCAGCAGCACAGATGCAACTTTCCGGGTAGCGTGTCGAACTTGTCATATACTGCAAAGCCGTCACTCTGTACCACCCGGACCTGTCCTGCCAGCAGTGTGTCTATTCCGCTGCTGCCACGGCCCTTGTGATATTCAAAGAAGGGGGTATGGAACCGGGGCAGATAGAAGTTCCACATATACCGCGGTGAAGAGCACCGGGCCGGTCGCTTTCAAGTACGGGATGGGGTGTCTCATCGGCCATGACGTAATAGCTGTCCTTGACCAGTTCACGAAGTTCATTATAGATTGGTTCCAGACGCTGTGCGGCAGCCATCATCCAGTTACTTACGGTGGAAGGACTCAGATGGATTCCTTCACGCTCAAAGATATCCAGCTGTCTGTGCAGAGGCAGGTGGTCGTAATATTTGGCGGTAGCAATGTGGGCCAGTACACTTTCCGAGGCATTGCTGTGGGGATGTGCCATTACGGGCATGGGAGCGGTTATGATACGACCGTCGGCGAGCCGGTATTTAGGACGGATGATGCGTTTCACATAGAATCGGGCGGGACTGACAGCATACTGTTCGCTCACTTCCTCTCCCAGCTTCGTCGCTCCCTCCAACGAAAGGCCTTCCGGCATGGGAATGATAATCTCCTCACGGGGAAGGGACGGGTCGATGGGCTTACGGGCGTGGGGAGTGATCTTTTTCGTGAAGCTTTTACGGAAACGATTGTAGCCATTCTCCGATGTGACGGATTTCCCAGCGGTTTTCTGTTCTTCCGCTACCGGGTCATTGACATCGGACGGAGACTCGAAACAGATGCTCAGCTGGCCGGCATCTTCGGGAAGATGACGTTTTTCACTGGATTTACCCCATAAACGGCGTGTCAAGTCAGCCAATTTCCATCTCAGATCGGCAATGACGGCTGTACAGGCCGAGATTTCTTCGACCTGGCGGGAATACTCCTGCAAAGAGGCTTCGTATTTTCTCTGAAGTTCCGCATGCTCCTTTTCAAGGCATTCATGTTCCTTGCGCAACTCTTCGTACTCTTCCAAAGTAAGGGTAATAACCGGTTCTTTCACTGTACATCCACTTTTTATTATGTGGCAAAGTTATCAAAATAAAACTGCACGGCTTATAGAATGGGGAATTACTTTTCAACTGTTTTCCGATACTTTTTAACAGTAAGCAGCTCATTCAGGCGATTCCAGGAAATTTGAAGAAAATCCTTCTTCCGTTCCTCCTTTTTCAAGAGGAAAGAACCGCGATTCAGACGACGGCATTCCAGACGGTATTCGTCGTCGCACCGATAAAGGATATGCAACCTGCTACGGGAGCGGTCGGGAAAAATATGACAGCTCTGCTCTGACACGCAGGAACCTGTGTGTCGGATGACCTCGCCACAAAGACCGTCAATACCTTTATGGAAATTACAACCTTGGGGATAAAGGTAATAAGACCAAAAAGGACTGCTGCGGAAAAGGCCAAGACCTAAAGGGAGAAGTAGGTCCTGAGGGGAATGGATACCAAGGCTGGAAGACGAAACTTTATAACGACGGCCGCCATCAAATATGAAAAGAACAGAATCAAAATGGTTAGACTCGGAAAAGAGAGTACGTAGTTTATCACTTTCGCTAGAAAATTCTAATACTGAACACATAATGGATTAAGATTATAATGAAGCCACAAAGGTAGGAAGGAAAAGAGGGGAAAAAAACACGCACGAGGCCGAATGCTTACAGGAAGCAAATGAGTATTCTTCCTGTCTTGAAAGTTAAGATGGAAAGCAGGTGCAATCTTTTGACCACGATATTGTATGACTCATTCTTGTCCTTTAGCATGATGGTCAAGGATATCGGTCCGGTGCGGGTGTTGCGGCGGCTGAAGGTGCTGACAGCGCACTGAAGGAACTACTGTTCAGCCTTATGCGCTGTATATCAGCTTTTTATTGTGGCTGAATACACTGAAGGATACTTTGAATTCCAGGGTATTGGTGAAGTGAGAATGATAAACGGGAAGCTGGATAGGGTACTGCATACGTTTGCTTCTCACTGATTTTATAAAAAACGAAACTTCTGCCCGTAAAGATGAATCGGGGCAGAAGTTTCGTTTCTCGAATATGGATTGCCGGAGTATTATCCCAGTAATTCTTTCACTTTAGCCGAGATGGCACGTCCTTCGGCTTTGCCTGCCAACTTTTTGGTGGCGACGCCCATGACTTTACCCATATCCTGAGGACCGGCGGCACTCACTTCTGCAATAATTTCTTTTAAAGCCGCTTCCAGTTCTTCGTTACTCATTTGTTTGGGCAGATAGGCTTCAAGCACTGCCACTTGGGCCAGTTCGGCTTCTGCCAAGTCGGTGCGGCCCTGACTTTGGTAAATGGCGGCTGAATCTTTCCCTTGTTTTACCAGTTTCTGCATGATTTTCAATGCAGCGTCATCCGTCAAAGTGTCGTTGGCGCCCGGTGCTGTCTTTGCTTCAAGGAAGAATTTTTTCACATTACGCAAAGTTTCCAGTTTCACTTTGTCCTTGGCTTTCATAGCCTCTTTGATATCGTTGCTGATTACGTCAAATAAATCCATAGTTCTTTTCTATTTTAGTTGTTAAAATGTGATCGTTATTCCGCCGTTTTCGGTATCGTTATTGAACGTTTCCTCTTCTTCGGCTATTGCTTTGGACTGGATACTTTCCAACACAGTTTTGGTACGTTGGAAAGTAGGGGTTGTTTCCACCATACTGATAATATCATCATTGTCCAGATCCTCCAGACTGAAGATGTAATGTTGTGGCGTTTCTTCTTGTTGCTGTTCTTGAAGGTGTCTTTGCCGTAGTAATCTCCACGACGTTCATCTTTGCGCTGTTCCTCTTCCTCCAGCTCTTCCAGTTTCTTTTGTTCCTCGATGGTGCGTTTGTTCATCATGTTGTCCATGCCCGGTACATCCTTGATGCCGAAACCGGTGGCAAGTACGGTGAACTTCACCTGCTCTTCCAGCGACTCGTCAATATAGAGCCCCCATTTGGTTTCCACGTCTTTGCCGAATTTGCTCATGAAGTCATGAACCTCATTCATTTCTTCCATCATCAACTCGCTCTTGGTGCTGAAAGAGATGTTGAACAGGATCTTCTTCGAGTTGAAGATATCGTTGTTGTTCAGCAACGGGGAATGGAGCGCATCATTGATAGCCTGGCTCACACGGCTTTCCCCTTTGCCGTATCCCGTACTCATAATGGCTACACCACCGTCTTTTAATACCGTTTTCACATCATTGAAGTCCAGGTTGATGGTACCGCGGATGGTGATAATCTCGGCAATACTCTTGGCTGCGATAGATAAAGTGTCATCCGCTTTGCCGAAAGCGTTCATCACGCTGAAGTCCGAATAAATATCACGCAGACGTTCATTGTTAATCACCAGCAGGGCATCTACATGCTGGCTCATTTTCTCCACGCCGTCCAGTGCCTGGTCAATCTTCCGGTTTCCTTCAAAAAGGAACGGAATGGTGACAATACCTACGGTGAGGATATCCATATCTTTGGCTGTCTTGGCAATGATCGGAGCCGCACCGGTTCCGGTACCTCCTCCCATTCCGGCAGTGATAAATACCATTTACAGCCGTCGTTCAACATTCCTTTTACATCTTCTATGCTTTCTTCGGCTGCTTCACGTGCACGCTCCGGGCGGTTTCCGGCCCCTAATCCTTCTTTTCCCAGTTGCAACTTCACGGGAACGGGGGATTCGGCCAACGCCTGGTTATCTGTGTTGCACACAACAAATGTTACATCGTGTATACCTTCTTTATACATGTGATTTACGGCATTGCCGCCGCCACCTCCCACACCGATTACTTTAATGATAGTCGGGTTTTCTGCCGGGAAATCGAATGGCATTATAGTTTCATCAGACATAATCTTCTATATTATATTAAGGTGATGTAATTCGTTATTATTCTTCCAGAATCCTTCCAAACAAGTCGGTCAGCCGTTTGATCGGATTGTTGGCTTCTTTCAAACTCTTGATTTCTTTTTCCAGGTCGCGTATTTGGTTCAAAGCTTCTGCCACTCCCAGATCGCGTGCTTTGGCCAGTTGCGACAAGGCATTTTTGTATTTGCCTGCCTCTTTCAGTTCTTTTGCGTTTCTTATCAGGTTCTCGCAAGTAGCTTTTCGCAGCTTCTCCTCTTCCTCTGCTTTCTTGGCTGCCGCTGCTGCTCTGGCTGCTTCTTCTTTCTCTCTTTTCCTTTTGTCTTCCACATTCTCGCCGCTTTCATCGAAGAGAGGTACTTGTACGGGTTTCATAGGACGTTCCGGACGGTAACAGTTTTCTTTTCCAGCTCCTAGTAAAGCGATGATCGTATTGCATGTACCATCTTTTTTCAGTTCCACCATACCGCCTTTCAGACTTAGCTGACTTTCTTTGGCCATTCTAACCTTTTCTATTTTGGTACGGTTACTGAATGCTTCCTCCATATTCTTTAGATTGGCGGCACCACCGGTAATGATAGCTCCTGCCAGCAGTTTGTCTTCATATCCCGAAAGAACAATCTGGTTCCATACATTGGCCAGTATCTCATTGATACGTGCTTCTACGATGTCTTCCAGTAAGTGTGACTCAATACTGCATTTCCCGTCCAGCGAGTAGGTAGGTTGTCATCTCCGTCCTCCGACTTGTCGGCATAAGCATTGCCGTATTTCTTTTTCAATTCTTCGGCATCTTCCTCTTCAATTTGCTGGCTGCAATATCTTTGGTGATGTTGCTGCCTCCCAATGGGATGACTTGCCAAATGGCGGAGTATGTTGTTTTTGTAAACAGATACGGTAGTCGTATCTGCGCCAAAGTCGATGAACATGCAGCCCGAGCGTTTTTCACTGTTGGTCAGTACGGCATTGGCCAGGGCCAACGGTGAGATGATGTAGTCGGCTTATTTCGATTCCTGCCTGTTTGAAACATTTGTCAATGTTCTGCTTCACGCTGCTGCGGGCGATGATATTAAGGAAACGCCCTTCTATATGATCGCTGGGAACTCCTACAGGATCGGCCAGCAGGTTGATGCCCACTTTATATTCCTGAGGTGCTACTTCCAGTATTTCCTGGTCTATGATGGGGACTTCGCGGTTGCTGTCCATAATGGAGTCAATCAGTTCCTGTGAAATCTTGGTTTCTTCTTCCAGATGACGTACCTCCGTATTACGGATGGTGCGTAGAGATTGTCCTCCGATGCCTACATAGACCTTTCCGATAGAAGCCTTTAATGTCGATTCCAGTTTCTTGATAATCGAAGTAAGGCTTTGTGCGGTTTTATCCAGATTGTAAATCACTCCCTTACGGATAAAATCCGAAGAGTTTTCGCTGGCGAGGGCCAGCACTTGTATGCTTCCGTCCGCATGTTTCTTTCCTGCAATACCTGTGATCTTGGAGGATCCCAGTTCTATTGCTACTATAAAATCTGTTGCTGCCATATCTTACTTCTCTTTTTTAGTACAAATAATCTGATTATTAAATTCCAGACTGATGCGGCTGTACTTGTTCCAGCCTACTTGGTTCAGTCCTTTCTCATAAAAAGTTTTTAGTTTCTCGAACTTTTCCTCATAATTCCCGGGCTTGCCTAAGAATATGATATGTTCACCAACTCGTGGAACCAGTTCCAGTTCTTTGGCCTGTGTCACATTGATCTGCTCTATCTGGGCATCCCATAGCGGATGGGCTTGTAGAAAGGCTCCTAACGTATATAGTTCCTTGACGGCAAAATCACGATCCACGTATCCTGTAACAACAGCTACGTGTGCCGAACTGTTGGGTATCGGCATAATTTTTCCTTTATTGTCAATATAATAGTTGTCTCCATTGTTTGCCATCACTCTGAGGATGGGGAGGCGCTGTGTCACTTCGATACCTATTTTGCATCCCGGTGTACGGTAACATTCCACATTTTCAATCAAGGGATGTTGGCTGAGTTCTTCTTCCAGCAGGCGGGTGTTGATGTCGCCCATCTTCTTGCCCACGGGGGAGAGTTTCTTACCGTTCAGTAAGCGGAGTACTTCTTTCTGGCTGATGAAGCATGGTCTATACTGTCCTTGATAATCAATTCCATACCCTTGCAAACCTGATCGGCAGGCTTGGTGTTGAAAGCGGTAACGGCTACAATAAGGTAGGCGGTTATCAGCAACAGAAACAGGAGTATGAGAATTTTCTTTATCATCTTTTATTCAGTAATCCGCAGATTTGGGGTACATAGTTATCTATGTCGCCCGCACCCAGGGTGATTAATACTTCTATATCTTTCTTGCTCAGTACGTCTAGAATTTCTTCTTTCTTGCACATGCTCTTCTCGATGCCCGGACGCAGATGGTCGTAAATCAGTTTGCTGGTGACGCCGGGGATGGGTTGCTCGCGTGCCGGATAGATATCTACCAGGATGACTTCGTCCAACAAGGAAAGGCTGTCGGCAAAATCTTTGTAGAAATCACGGGTACGTGTGTAGAGGTGTGGCTGGAAAATAGCCGTCAGCTTCTTGTCGCGGTAGAGGGCACGCATGGAGAGTATGCTTTGCTTTATTTCGGAAGGATGGTGCGCATAGTCGCTCAGGAAAACTACCTTGTCGTTCTTTATCTTGAAATCGAAACGACGGTCTACTCCGCGGAAACTTGCCATACCTCTCTTTATTTCTTCATCGGTCAATCCGCTCATCTGCGCTAAAGCCATGGCAGCTACTCCATTCTCTATGTTGATGCTGACGGGGACACCTAACTGTATATTGGGGATATTTCCCAGTGGTGATACGTAATCAAAGAAAATCTCACCGTTTCCAATACGGATATTCTCTGCATGAAAGTCACCCTCTTCTTTAGAATAGGTGTACAGCTTCACGCCATTCTGCAAGGCCGGTTGCAGTTCGATGCCTTTGCGTACAATCAATGCACCTCCCGGCTGGATGAGTGAGGTGTATTTGCGGAAGCTTTCCAGATAAGCCTCTTTGGTTCCGTAGATATCCAGGTGATCGGGATCTGTTGCGGTAATCACCGATATGTAGGGAGAGAGCCAATGGAAAGAACGGTCGAACTCATCGGCTTCAATAACCATGTATTCACTACTGTCAGACAACAGCAGGTTGGTGCCGTAATTCTTTGAGATGCCTCCCAAAAAGGCGTTGCATCCTACATGGGATTGGTGTAACAGATGGGCTGTCATGGTGGAAGTGGTGGTCTTACCGTGAGTGCCGGCTACACAAAGTCCTTTTCCTGCATGGGTAAGCATTCCCAATACCTGCGAACGTTTATGTATCTCGAAACCGTTTTCCCGGAAATAGGTAAACTCTTTATGTGTGTCGGGGACAGCCGGAGTATAGACAACTAATGTAGTTGCCGGGTTGCGGAATGCATCCGTTATCAGTCCCGTGTTTTCTTCGTAATGGATGGCTGCTCCTTCTTCTATCAGCTTTTCTGTCAGTTCACTGGGCGTACGGTCATATCCGCCTACCTTCTTGCCTTTTGACAGGAAGTAGCGTACCAATGCGCTCATGCCGATGCCTCCGGCGCCGATGAAATAAACTGATTTTAATGTGTTAACGTCCATTTTCTTTTCTGTATTTATCAGCCAGTTTGAATACCTCCCGGGCAATAACGTTGGCTGAGTCGGTAAAGGCTAATTTAGCAATATTTGTACTTAAACTTTTCAGTGTTTCCGGCTGTTTCACGGTTTCAACTGCTTTGTCCAGCAGAGCTTCTTTGGCAGCGGCGTCCTTGATATAGAGTGCTGCGTTTTTATTGACCAGCGCCAGTGCGTTCTTGGTCTGATGATCTTCGGCCACATTAGGCGACGGAACCAGAATGACGGGTTTCTGCAACAAACAGAACTCAGAGATAGAACCTGCACCTGCACGGCTGATTATTAAATCGGCAGCACTGTATGCGGCGGCCATATCACTGATAAAATCGGTTACATGGAGCATTGGTAACTCACCGGCTTGGGCTACTGCGGCGCGTGCTTCGTCGATATATATTTTTCCGGTTTGCCAGATAAACTGCGCGCCGGATGTTTTAATCTTGTCCAAACCTTCCATCACGCAGTTGTTGATGGTGCGTGCTCCCAAGCTTCCTCCTACAATCAGGATTGTTTTCTTGGATGGGTCCAGCCCGAAAGAGCGGATAGCATCTTCACGGCTGATGTGATGGTTGCGCAGTCCTTGGCGGACGGGGTTGCCGGTCAGGATAATCTTGTCTTTTTCAAAGAAACGTTCCATGCCGTCGTATGCCACACATATTTTGCGGGCTTTCTTTGCCAATAGTTTGTTGGTTACTCCGGCATAAGAGTTCTGCTCTTGTATCAGTGTCGGAATACCCATCATCCCGGCCATTTTCAAAGTGGGACCGCTGGCATATCCGCCTACACCTACTGCTGCATGTGGCTTGAAGTCCTTGATGATTTTACGTGCCAATAGCTGACTTTTGACCAATTTAAAAAGAACCGAAATATTTTTTAATAAGTTCTTACGGTCGAATCCGGCAACAGGTAATCCTTTTATAGGGTATCCGGCAGCAGGAACGCGTTGCATCTCCATTCTGCCTTCAGCGCCTACGAACAGGATTTCCGCTTCGGGATGTTGTTCCTTGATGGCGTTGGCAATAGAGACTGCGGGGAAAATGTGTCCCCCGGTTCCTCCTCCGCTGATGATGATTCTTAAATTTTCTTCCATAATTCCTTTTTAGTCGAATTATTCGCAAAAGTATAAATAATACTTTTAAAATGAATGGTTTATATTATATTTCTTCTTCCGGCTCCCGCTTCCCGGCCTCATTCAGTAATGCCTTCAATCATCGGACAGCGAGTTTTCCTCCGACGGGAGGGAAGTGGCGGCTGTGTCACCTGACGGAAGTGTAGTAATGGCTTCCTGCATGGCGGCTACTATTTCCTGGCGCCGTTCGGCCTTGGCTGCCAGTTCGGCTTCTTCCAACGCCTGTTGCTCGGCAGCTTTCTTCTCTTCTTGCTCAGCTACGTAGCGGCTGACACTTAATATCATACCGATGTAGGCGCAGTTGATGAGTGTAGAGGTTCCTCCTTTGCTGATAAGCGGCAGGGGTTGTCCGGTGACGGGGAACAGACCTACGGCCACCATCATGTTAAGCATCGCCTGAGATACCAGCAACAGGGCGATGCCCATCACCAGAAAGGCAGGAAAACTTTTTTCACTTCTTCGGGCTATTTTACCCGCCCGCATCAACAGCCAGATGTAGAGGATCACTACAAAGGCGCCTCCCAGCAACCCCAGCTCTTCTATGATTATAGCAAAGATGAAGTCCGAGAATGCTTGTGACAGGAAATCCCGCTGCACACTGTTACCCGGCATCTTTCCTATGATGTTGCTGGAGGCGATAGCAATATTGGCGTGTGCTATCTGGGCGTCCTTGTCTATATCATATTTGGCGGCGGGAACGGCTTCTTTGTCCTCAAAGAAGCCTTTTATACGGTTCTGCCAGGTTTCTACACGGTGCATCATGGGGACTTTGTTCAGTTTGTGTGTGGGCATAATCATCACTATGCCTACAAAAAAAGCCACCATAACTCCGGCTATTCCCATTAACTTGGCCAATTGCTTCCAGGGTACCCGGCCGATCACCATCATTAAAAAGACTACTCCGAAAAGCAGTGCTGCGGTAGAGCCGTTTTCGGGAGCAATCAGAATGAAAACAATTCCGGTGATCCACATGATATATTTAAATGCTTTCGGATTGGCATTGTCTTCTTCCTGAAACTTGGATAGAATAAATGCGGTGACAATAATCACGGCCATTTTGCCAGTTCGGAAGGCTGGAACTGGATACCGAAGAAAGTCATCCAACGGGCTGCACCATTGACACGGTCTCCGGTAATCAATCCCATACCCATTACAAATATCAGCAATAATGTCGATAGGGGTAGCAGGAAGACGGGAAACACACGGAAATATTTGTAGGGAATGTTATGTACCAGTACCACAATGCACACACCTACCATCAGGATGACACTGTGCTGGGTGATAGTCCCCAATGATCCCCACTTTTGTAGGTAAGCGTGCTGGCGGCACTAAATACCTCGACGATAGAGATCAGACAAAGAAACAGGAAAATAATCCAGATTACTTTGTCGCCCTTGAACAAGTCTTTTATCAGATCCATTATCTATATACCTTAATACTATATTACAGGTTTCTTACACATTCCTTGAACTGCTCGCCACGGTCTTCGTAACTTTTGAAAAGGTCGAAGCTGGCGCAGCATGGACTTAATAGTACGGTTTCGCCTTTCTTGGCCATCCGGTAAGCAGCATCTACGGCATCCTTCATGCTTTGTACATCGGCTACAGGCAGGCCGAACTTGTCAAAGAAAGCATGCAATTTCTCATTGTGTAATCCCATGTAGATCAATCCGGTACATTTTTCTTTTACCAAGTCGGCAATTTCGTTATAATCGTTGCCTTTGTCTTTTCCACCTAATATCAGGATGGTTTTGGTTTCATGCTTTGCAAAGCATACCAGCAGGAATTCACATTGGTAGCTTTGGAGTCATTGATGTAATCTACTCCTCTTACCCGGCAGACTTTTTCAAGGCGGTGTTCCACTCCCTTGAAATCACCCAAGGCCTCGCGGATGCATTCTTTGCGGATACCCGCCAGGTTGGCAGAGATACCGGCCGCCATGGAGTTAAAGAGATTATGGGTTCCGGTCAGTGCCAGTTCTTCCTGTTCCATGTTGAAAGCGATTGGTTCTGTAAAATAAACTTTGTCCTGTTCCACGTATGCGGCGGTTCCTTCTTCTTTCCTTTCGGCAAAAGGGTAGTAATGGCCATGAATGCCATATTTATGTAATTCACGCTGGATGATGGGGTCATCGTTCCAGAAGATGAAGGCATCGTCCGGAGTCTGGTTCTGGATAATGCGGAATTTTGCATCCACATAGTTTTGCATCTGGTGATCGTAACGGTCCAGATGATCCGGCGTGATGTTCATCAATACGGCAATGTTGGCATGGAACTTGTACATGTTGTCTAATTGGAAGCTGCTTAACTCGATTACATAATAATCATAGTTGTATTCTGCTACCTGATATGCCAGACTTTGACCGATATTTCCGGCTAGTCCCACATTCATACCTGCTTTCTTGAAGATATGATAAATCAGCGAAGTCGTTGTTGTTTTTCCATTACTTCCTGTAATGCAAATCATTTTAGCATTGGTATAACGTCCCGCAAATTCTATTTCGGAGATGATAGGGGTACCTTGTGCCTTTAATTTAAGAATCATCGGGGCATCATTCGGAATACCCGGACTTTTGATCACTTCATCCGCATTCAGAATGAGAGATTCGGTATGTTTGCCTTCTTCCCATTCGATGCCTCGCTCGTTCAGCATGTTTTTGTATGAGTCCTTAATCATGGACATGTCTGAAACGAAGGTGTCGAAACCTTGTTTCTTTGCCAGAACGGCTGCTCCCGCACCGCTTTCTCCAGCTCCTAGTATGACAATTCTTTTAGCCATAATCTTCGTTTATCTTATCTTTAATGTAATAATCGTAATTGCAGCGAGTACGATGGTGACAATCCAAAAGCGTACCGTGATTTTTGATTCATGGAATACGCTGTTGGGTTTCATGAACAGATAACTGCAATTGGGGTCTAACTGTGCTAATGTAGTGCGGAAATGGTCGTGGATAGGGGCACGTTTGAATACGCGTTGCAAATGTCCTTTCTTTTTTCCGCTTTTGAAATATCTCACCTGTAGAATAACCGAAAGGTTTTCTACCAAGAAGATTCCACAGAGAATAGGTATAAGCAACTCTTTATGAATGATGATTGCAAATACCGCTATGATACCACCAATGGTCAAGCTGCCGGTATCGCCCATAAATACTTGGGCGGGAAAAGCATTGTACCAAAGGAAACCGATCAGCGCGCCGATAAAGGCGCAGATAAAGATTACCAGTTCTTCACTGCCGGGAATATACATGATATTAAGGTATCCTGCATATTCGATGTGGCTGGATACGTATGCCAATATGCCTAAGGTAAGACCGATGATAGCAGAATTTCCGGCTGCCATCCCGTCCATCCCGTCATTCAGGTTGGCGCCGTTAGATACGGCAGTAACTACGAAAATGGTAACTAATACGAAAATAATCCAACCTACAGTTTGGGCATTATCTCCCAGGAAGCCTACGAAATCAGCATAATCCAAATTATTATTCTTGAAGAAAGGAATCGTAGTTTTAGTGGATTTCTGATCTTGTTCTTTGTGCACCACTTCTACAATTTCTCCCCCTCTTTGTATTTCTACGTTCTCACGGATAACAACGCTCGGACTTAAATATAAGGTGAGTCCCACAATGAGTCCTAAACCTACTTGGCCGATGATCTTGAATTTGCCGTGCAACCCTTCTTTGTCTTTACGGAAAACCTTGATATAGTCATCCAAAAAGCCTAATGTGCCTAGCCAAATGGTGGTAATTAACATTAATATCATGTAAATATTATGCAGTTTCCCCAATAAAAGGCAAGGTATGAGAATTGCGACAATAATAATTATACCTCCCATCGTCGGCACACCAACTTTTTTCACATTAAAAGGGTCTATAGATGCGTCACGTTGGGTTTCGGTTATTTGTTTACGTTTGAGCAGGTTGATGAAATATTCACCGAAGATAGCCGAGATCAACAATGATAAAATGATTGCCATCAATGAACGGAATGAAACGTAACCGAACATACCGGCTCCGGGAAAATCAAACTTTTCTAAATATTGAAATAAATAATATAACATCTTTTGGTTGGTTTATTCATTAGCAAAAATATCTCTTAATACTTCTTTATCGTCGAATGGTGCTTTATACCTTTGATTTCCTGATAATTCTCGTGTCCTTTCCCGGCAACTAAAATGACATCTTTAGCTTGGGCTAGCATACAAGCTGTACGGATTGCTTCTTTACGGTCGGCTATGCTTATCACTTTACGCATATCCTCTTTAGTCAGTCCTGCCAGCATATCATTGATGATTTCCTGCGGCTCTTCAAAACGGGGATTGTCAGAGGTGATAATGACCTTATCGCTTTGCTTTACCGCTTCTTGTGCCATCAAGGGGCGTTTGCCTTTATCGCGGTTGCCGCCGGCGCCTACTACCGTAATTACATTACCTTTGCCATTCAGAACCTCGTGAATGGCATTCAGCACATTTTCCAAGGCATCCGGAGTATGGGCATAGTCCACAATGGCGGTGTATCCCTTGGGTGAGCGCAGTGAGTCAAACGCCCGGCAACGGGGCGAAGAGTACTCAATGCCAGCAGTACCTCTTCTGTTTTTTCCCAAGCAGGCAGGCTGTTCCATAGACTGCCAGCAGATTGGAAGCATTGAAGCGTCCGATGAACTGTACATTGACTTCCACATTATTTATATCAAGCAGCATTCCTTCGAATCCATCTTCCAGCACTTTTCCTTTAAAATCACTCAAGCTGCGCAGCGAATAGGTGTGTACCTTTGCTTTGGTATTTTGAGTCATGACCAATCCGTTTTTGTCATCCAGATTGGTTAAGGCAAAGGCTGTTTTAGGCAGACTGTCAAAGAATGCTTTTTTGGCTTTCAGATAGTTCTCTACAGTTTTATGGTAGTCCAGATGGTCACGGGTAAGGTTGGTAAATATACCGCCTGCAAATTTTAAACCACCAATCCGTTTTTGTGCGACTGAATGTGAGCTTACTTCCATAAAGGCATATTTGCATCCTTCATCTGCCATGCGTCCCAGCAGTTTGTTTAGTGTAATAGGGTCAGGGGTGGTATGGTCAGTTGGAATGGCTTCCTCATCTATATAATTGCATACAGTGGAAATGAGTCCTGTTTTATATCCGAATTTACGGAACATATTATATAATAAGGTAGCAATAGTAGTTTTTCCGTTGGTGCCTGTAACACCGACCAGTTCCAATTTCGAGGTGGGGTCACCGTAAAACGTAGTTGCTAGTTTCCCGACAACGTCTTCCGTGTCGTTCACTTTTATGTAGGTAACATTTTCAATTAATGTCTCAGGAAGGTTTTCACATACCACTGTACGGGCTCCTTTTTCTATTGCTTTTTGAATATAAGTATGTCCGTCAGTCTGCGTCCCTTTTACAGCAATGAAAATATGACCAGGCTCTATCAGGCGTGAGTCCATGTTTATTCCCGAAATCTCTTGGGCCATATCACCTATGATTTCATTGACTGTTATTCCTTTAATAATCTTTTCCAGTTTCATATTCTTCCTGTTACACTGTTAATTTAATCGTAATTGTATGGTCTGTCCTTTGCGCAAAGTGTTGCCGGCCGGGATACTTTGTGACTTCACTTTACCGATGCCGGTAATGCGGGCTTTCAATCCCATGCTTTCAAGTAGATAGACAGCATCCTTTGCGCCCATACCAATAACACTTGGTACAAGTTTATTGTTAATGTCTTTTTTGTTGAATAATACATTGTCCGGATTACTAGTCACATTTCCCCATACCGGTTTGCCTTCGGTTGATTGTTCCGAAACTCCGGATGAATTTACATTTATCCGGTTCAGTACATAATGCGCCGCACTTATATCCCCGTTTTTCACATCCGGAATAAGGATAGAAGTTGAGTCTTTTGCTTCTTTCAAATCTTGTGCCAGATGTTTGGCAAATACGCGTTCGGCAATTTTACTGAACACGCTGCCGGCCATCAAACCACCCGAGGCGGGGAGTCCAGGTTTCTGGATGGCTACAATGCAACTGTATTTAGGCGCTTCTGAAGGAAAATATCCACAGAAACTTACCAAATAACGGCGTGTGCCATTCGTGTACCCGGCTTTCCCTTGTGAAACCTGTGCAGTACCGGTTTTCCCGGATACATGGAATTGCTTGGATCCTGCTTTCTTTCCCAGCCCTTCGCTGACAACTTTTTCCAAAATTGTTTGTATCTCGCTGATAGCCTTGGGGGAAGCGATGGCCGGGTTGAGTATTTCAGGAGCAATATCTTCCACCACCTGCCCGTCTTTGACTATTGATTTCACAAAACGAGGCTTGACCATTACTCCGTTATTGGCTATAGCATTATAAAATGCCAGTGTATTGATGGGGGGAATTTGGGTTTCATACCCAATAGACATCCATGCCAGTGCAGTACGTGACCAATTGCTCAAGTCTTTGTTGGGGATGCGGATGTTCGGCTTGCCGGCACCGGGAATATCGAGATCTAACGGAGTGGCAATGCCTACTCGATGCAGTCCGCGTACAAACTTTTCCGGATTATCATGATAATGATCATCGATCAACCGTGATACACCGATGTTTGAGGACACCATCAATGATTTTGTTGTGTTGATAGTGCCGTAGCCTCCACGATGCCAGTTGTGGTCTTTCATATAGCGACCGTGCATCATATAGACTCCGTTACCGGTTTCTACCACCGTTTCCGGAGTGATGACTCCGTCGTCCAGTGCTACCAGTATGGATGCGGTTTTGAAAGTAGAGCCTGGCTCCATCATGTCTGAGATGGCGTTATTGCGTATTTCTCTGTAAATGCCGTCATTACATTTGGTCATGTTGACGATAGCTTTGATGTCTCCCGTCTGCACTTCCATCAGAATAGCGACGCCTACAGTGGCGTTGATTTCTTTCAATTCATCTACCAATGCTTTTTCTGCGATGTCTTGCATACCTACATCAATGGTTGTAATGATATCACAGCCATCTACAGGAGGGATGTCTACAATGTTCAGGTATTTGTTCATTACCTTTTGACGATGAGTGATACCGTTTCTGCCTTTTAATATGGAATCGTATGAAAGTTCCAGCCCGTTCTTTGCACCTTGTTCTATATCAGGAAACATATCTCCCAATGTACGCATAGCCAGTGAGCCGAAAGGCTTTTTCCGCTGATTGAATGCCTGTTCATGGAATCCGCCTTTGTATTTGTTCAGATTAAATACGGGCAGACGTTTTGCTTCTTTATATTGTATATAAGAAATGCGTTTGGGGTAGAGCAACCAACTGCGGCTCTCTTTTTTTCTTCCGTTTTTGATGTGCTGTTTGAAAAAGGCGGCACTTTTATCAGGAAATATTTCATGTAACCCTTTGCAGATTGTGTCAAGGTTTGCATAAAGAACTGAGTCTTGATATGTTGTAGCTTCAGCCGTGTCTTTTCCTCTTCTTCGGTTTCGCCCTTCCTTTTATTTATCATGAAGTCCATGTAAATCTTATATTCGGGAAGGCTGCTTGCCATCAGCTGGCCGTCGGATGAGATGATGTTGCCACGGGTAGGACGTACGGTGACGTTTTCTTTTACAAAACGGTCGGCTACGTCTTTCCAGTATTGACGCTCGGCAAACATGATGACACCGGCTTTGCAGATAATGGCAATGCCTATCAACACCATGACCAGGATGATGAAGGAGAAGCGGAGCATTATGTTTTTTTGGTTGGGCATCATGGGCTTAGTCTTTCTTTATTAAATAAGGACGGTTGGTAGCCGTTTGCAAGGGGCTGTCTTCCGTCGAAATATATTCTTCAATACGTGATTGGCGGCTCTTTTCCATCAGTTCGGAAGAACGTGTCAATGCATCGTATTTGATATCGATCAAATCTTTTTTCAACTTATCAATTTCAATGAGTTCCTGTTGACTGCTATAACGGTTGTCTATGTATAGTACAGTCAGGATCATGATGAGAATCAGCAAACGGGTTTGTCTTTTGAAGAAGTCGTTTGCAAGGATATCTCCTCCCAATATGCTGCGGATAGACATGTGCTTGGGCGAAGCAGATTGTCCGTCTTTAGGTTGTTGTGCATTTTGTTTCAGTTCTTCTTCCATCTCGTTATCTCTTTTCTGCAATTCTCAACTTGGCGCTTCGGGAGCGCGGATTGCATGTCACTTCTTCGTTGCCGGCAACAATAACTTTGCTGTTGACTAATTTGAAAGGTGTCTGTACATTACCAAAGAAATCCTGTTCGGCCTTGCCTTCTATGTTTCCGGTTTTCATGATATTTTTTACCATGCGGTCCTCTAAGGAATGATAGGTGATTACTACCAGTCTGCCTCCCGGTTTCAGTGCTTTGGTTGCTGCATAAAGCATTTCTTTCAATGCTTCCATTTCCTGATTTACCTCTATACGTAAAGCTTGGAACACCTTTGCGAGTTCTTTTTTTTCACGTTCCCGCCCAAAAAGCGGTTTGATGACTTCAAGAAAATCACCGATGGTGATAATTTGTTTTACCCCTCGTGCTTTAACGATGGTTGATGCCAGTTTGCGGCTGTTCTTTAATTCACCATATAAATAGAAAATATTAGCCAAACGTTCTTCGTCATAGGTGTTCACTACATCAGCAGCTGTCATACCTGCGCGTTTGTTCATCCGCATGTCTAATTTGCCCTCGAAGCGGAATGAGAATCCACGTTCGGAGTCGTCAAAGTGATGTGAGGAAACGCCCAGATCGGCCAAAATGGCATCCACCCTTCCACGCCATAATAACGTAGGAAGTTGGGAAGATAGCGGAAGTTACTACGCACAAAAGTGAAGCGGCTGTCGCTTACAATATTCTTCTCGGCATCTTCATCTTGGTCAAAACTATATAGATGCGCGGTGCTATCCAGCCGGCTTAGAATTTCCTTGGAATGTCCTCCGCCGCCGAAAGTGGCATCTACATAAATACCTCCGGGTTGGATGTTCATTCCGTCTACGCTCTCGTTTAATAATACCGGTACATGATATATTCTGTTTTGCTTCACTCATTCTATTTCTACGTTGTTATTAGTTCCCATAATTTCTTCCAATTCTTTTCCAAAGTCCTCCGGCGTGATGAAGGGTTTGTCTGCTAGTTCTTTAGACCAGATTTCTATAGTGTCGTCCAATCCGATAAAGCGTACATCTTGCTGTATTTTAGCTAATTTCAAATATCGTTTTGGAATCAGAAAGCGCCCGTTTCCATCCAATGTGATAACTTCTACATCCGAAACGAACTGACGGAAAATCATTTGGTGTCTGGAATTCCAGCGATTGAGTTTGCAACGTAGTTCGTTCATTTGTTC